>ERZ511473.328-NODE-328-length-88731-cov-7.652887_pt1 | contig 88731 bp, 74 predicted proteins | sample MGYA00374947_ERZ511473 | MGnify/ENA primary metagenome ERZ511473 (study PRJEB26303, sample SAMN06343854) | sediment metagenome | isolation source: hot spring sediment | place: Canada: British Columbia | collected 2012-09-26 ... | reverse complement strand
GAAGAGAGCTTCATACGAAAATCGGGATATCCAGCAAAATGGAAAGTTCGGCAAAATCGCGTTATTGTGGCAGCGCTAGCTCCTGTCTCCCTAGCCAATTCAATAATACTCATTTGGGGGATCCGTTGGACGTTATTCATGATGAAATGAGCTATATCACGTTCTTTGGGACTTAATTTATTCTGCTCAGTAATCATAGTAAGGATATGGCTCATATTGCTCCCCTTCCTTATCTGTTGAAAATTATTTTCTTAAATAGTATAGTGTATTTGAAAAGAATTTTCTATTTTGATTATATATGAGCTCTTATTATTTAGCAATAACCAGAGAAGGCTGTGAGATTATGGAGAATCATAATAAAGAGGTATTGTTTATCAATGCGCGCATTTATACACCAGATCGAATAATTGAACAAGGATTTCTAAGAATAAGTGATGGAATTATAAAGGAAATAGATACCATGAACAATTTGAGCAATAAGGACGAGAATGTGCAGCGTGGCATCACTATAATTAATTTGAGGGGTCAATTCCTCATTCCAGGCTTTATTGATGTACATGTCCATGGTGGGGGAGGATTTGACGTCATGTCGGGGCGACCTGAGGATATTGAGGGTATGAGTATATATCACGCATCCAATGGCACAACAACCTTCCTTGCAACAACGCTAACTGCAGAATCCGAGACGATCAAACAAGCATTAAGAGCGGTCAAGGTGGCGATGCAGAAAGGAACTGCTGGGGCATCTGTCGCAGGTGTCCATCTTGAAGGTCCCTTTCTAAATCCGATTTGTTGTGGAGCACAGAATCCAGCTCATATATGCGCTCCTTCCTTGGAGGCATTGAAATTATTCCAGGAATGCTCGGGTGATACGATTGCTCTGCTAACTATAGCTCCAGAAATGCCAGGAGCTATGGATATGATTCGTTACGCTGTGAGTCAAGGTATAACGGTATCCATTGGTCATTCTGCTGCTTCATACGAAGTGGTGCAACAGGCAGTCAAGCTTGGCGCAAGACAGATCACACATCTATTCAATGGAATGAATCCATTACATCACCGCGAGCCAGGGGTCCCTGGGGCTGGACTCATTATCGATGAACTTGCGGTTGAGTTAATTTGTGACCATATTCATGTGCACCCAGATCTTATTGGTATGGTATTCAGGACTAAGCCGGTTGATAAAGTACTGCTTATTACCGATTGTATGTTGGCTTCAGGTCTTGCTGATGGACAATACCAATTGGGAGAATTACCTGTCATCATGAAAGAGGGTCAGGTACGATTATGTAATAGTGATGGAAGCTTGGGAAGCTTAGCTGGTAGCTGCCTCACTATGGATAAGGCGTTAACCCAAGCTATGAAAGCTACGTCCTTACCAATAGAGCATATATTACCGGCACTAACAATTAATCCTGCTCGGCAAGTGGGATTGGATAAGCATAAAGGCTCTATTGAATTAGGGAAGGATGCTGATCTTGTGGTGTTAAATGAGCATTGGCAGGTCATGTCTACCTTCGTTAAGGGTTGTAATGTGTATAGGCTCTAATGGGATAGATTCTTACAATAGAAAACCCTCAGTCCGTTATCGACTGAGGGTTTTTGATTAAGCCGAACTCTTACCAAGATGGTTCTCTAACCAATCATGAAGCTGGTGGAAGCCGTCAAAAGTAAATTGGATCACCTGTTTATGCTGGTTGCTATCGTTCATTTCGATAAGAATTTTATCTTCCTTCTCGGAGCAAATCACTGAGAAGTTTGTAGATTCACCATTGATCTCTTCATTCCAGTTGCACATGTAGCTAGTAACAAAATTAGTTCGATTTCCCCTATTCTCTATTGTCACAGGGCTCACCTCCGCTTCAATTGGTTCAACTGCTTCGACCGCTTTAACCGTCTCAACTTCCTCTGGACCCTCAACTTCCTCGACGGCTTCAACTTCCTCAACGGATTCAGCTTCTAATTCACTCTCCACAAGCTGAATCATCTGAAGATGAGGTTCGGCATATTCCTTGATTACTTCATTCAGACGTTCTGCATTAAATGGTTTTGTCAGATATCCTTTGGCACCCGCTGCTATCGCTTCGGAGATTTGTTCCTGTTGATTGCTAGTTGAACAGACGAGAAGAACAGCATGAGGATAATTCTGAAGAATTTCCTTCGTCGCATCGATACCGTTCAACTCAGGCATATTCAAATCCATAAGAACGATATCAGGCTGCAATTTTTTGTATTTCTCAACACCCTCTCTGCCGTTAATGGCTTCTCCTATGACCTTGTGACCATACTGCTTCAAACAATCGGATGCCATTCTGCGCATAAAGCTCGTGTCGTCTACAACAAGTATAGTATAGGACATCATCGACTCCTCCTTATTCTCAATAAACATTCTTTCCTCTGACTCAGTAGTTAACAAACTCTCGTTAATGAACAACCTTCAACACCTCTTCCACAGTAGTTAATCCCTCGCGTGCTTTTAACAGACCATCATATAACATCGTTTTGTATGCTTGTTCTTTCAAGTACAACTCAAGATCTGGGTCGGGTAGGGATTGAAGAATGAGCTGTTTTAGTTTTTGATCAATCTGGAGCACCTCATGTATGCCAATAGACCCATAGTATCCTGAGTGATTGCATACTTGACATCCACTACCACGGACGACCGTCATTTTTCCACTAAGCTGAGCACTGACGTAGGTTCTGAAATTCCCAATCATACTTTTACTCCCGTTTTTCTCAGCATCTATGTTTACTAAATTGTGATTCTCGAAATTTTTAATTTCTTCGTCTGTAGCGGTCATGGTCTGGGCACAGTGCTTGCATACGCGCGGCACTAGACGTTGTGCAATCACACCTATTATTGCAGAGGAAAGCATTTGCTTATCAATGCCTAAACCAATCATCCGGCGGATTGCATGAACCGCACTATAGGCTTGACTTCCACAGATCAATAGTCGTCCTGGCCATGCAGCTTGAGCCGTCAACTCCAAACAAGCTCTACTGTTCACATCATCTATCATGATAATGTCAGGGTTTCGCTTGAGAGCGAATGGTATGGCCTCGCTTAACTTAAGACCAATTCGCGTATTTACTTCAACCTGTGTAACGCCTTTAATACGATGTTCGACGGGATCTTCAAGGCTAATCACATTCGACTCACCTGTATGCAGATGATTGAGAAGTGCATATAGAGTTGAAGATTGTCCGCTATTAGGCGGACCTGCAATAAAGAGCATACCTGACTTTTGTTGAACTAATCGGTCAATGATGTGGAAATTCTCAGTAGTAAGTCCGAGCTCGCTTATAGTTAATGAAGCTTCGGAATAATTCAGAATACGTGCTTGAATATTCTCGCCGTTAATTGTGGGTAGAATGGATATATTTAAGTCGATTTGTTGATGATCTTTCTGAATATGTAATTTGCCTTCCTGTGGAAGGCTCCTATTGGTTACATTCAGCCCTGACATTATTTTGATTCGATCAATCATGGTTTGCTGCGCATCCTTAGGGATTGCCTTCTGCAGTATAACCTTGTCCCCTATTTGAAATTTAATGACAAGCTCATCTTCTTCTGGAGTGAAATGAATGTACTTGGCTTTCTTCTCTACCGCTGCTTGTATGATTCGATTTATGTCTTCAATCAATTGTTTAGTTCCATAGTACTTAGTAATGGCCTGCTCTACCTCCGTGCGGGTGGCTATATGAGGTTGAACAGTCATGCCCGTTTCTTTTTCACATTGCTTGATAGCCTCATGATTTAATGGATCAACCATCGCTAGCTTAATTACTCCGTTTTTCTGTTCTACTGGGATAAGATTGTATTCTCTAGCTGTTGCCTCTTGAATCTGATGAATGATGCTTTCTTCGAATTTAGCCTCTGCCATATTAATAACTGGGATACCTAGCTGAAATTCAAGCACCTCAACTAACTGTCGTTCAGTGATATCTCCACTGTTAATCAAGAGTTCACCAATTTTTTTGTTGCTCTGTATTTGTTGCAGCTGTAGTGCTTGTTTAAGCTGCTTCTCCATAATTATTCCATTCATGATCAGAAGCTCTCCAATGCGCATATGGTCCTCCTTGTTATTCTTAACTTACTTTTATATAACAAAAAACCAAGCTCTTAGAGCGACCCGGCTATCATACCATCGCTGACGATGGGTTAGACCCGTAGCTTTGCGTCCCCGTTCTTTCGAATGGGTTTGCCATTGTTCTTCTACTTGGATTGTTTAATCATGTTTAGTTAATGGTGGTAATTATATTATAGTAAGTAAAGTAACTATTAAACATAGGTCGAAATTCTTAATAATATGAGGACCAGATCACATATTCATATAGATCTTTTGGTTCATAGTCAGGACAAAAAGCTAGACTATTATTAGAATTCGACTTAGTATTAAATGTGCATACAGAAATTGAGTGTTTATAAACAACATGGATGCCTATCATATTAGAAGATGAGGGGGAGTTATCATGAGTTATGATCAGAAGCAGACAACAGAAAATTTAATTCGTAAGCTACAACACCCAGGCAAAAAAGTAAGGATGGTTCTTGATACAGATACCTTTAATGAGATAGATGACCAATTTGCTGTGGTTTACGCTTTACATGCCAACGATAATGTACAAGTGGAAGCACTCTACGCAGCACCATTCTACAATGAATTGTCCACTGGTCCTGCAGATGGTATGGAGAAGAGCTATCAAGAAATCAATAAAATATTAGATATTCTTGACCGCAAGGATATTCCCGTATATAGGGGATCGACTACTTACTTGCCGGCGGGGGGTCAGCCAGTTGAAAGTGCTGCGGCTAGAAACTTAATAGAACGGGCAATGGAGAGTGAATCATCTGACCCATTATATGTAGTAGCAATTGGAGCTATTACCAACGTAGCCTCCGCAATCCTCATAGAGCCCCAAATTATTGACCGCATTGTAGTTGTTTGGCTTGGTGGACATGCACTGGAGTGGCCGAATACCAAAGAATTTAATCTTCGTCAGGATATACATGGAGCTCGTGTGTTATTCGATTCAGGTGTCCCTGTCGTTCTAGTCCCATGCATGGGAGTAGCCTCGCATCTTCAGACATCATTGTCCGAGCTTCGTGATTATCTTAAGGATGAGGGTGTCATCGGACAATATTTGTACGAAACTTATCTGAATTGTGCAGAAGACCATTATGCAAGAACGCGTGTCATCTGGGATATATCTGTCATCGCATGGCTGGTGAATCCTGATTGGTGTCCAAGTGTATTAAAGCACAGTCCACGGATTTCCGATGATTCAAGTTGGATTAACGATCCAACGCGCCATATGATTCGCTACGTTTATCATGTTCAGAGAGATAATATTTTCCGTGACCTCTTTCAGAAGGTTTCCCGTGTGAGACTGTAACATCTTTACAATTGACGGATATCATAGGGACTATTACTATTGGTATAATGTCTTCTAAGCTTTATAAAAACATTTATTAAAAATAGGGGGAATTCTGCACATGAAAAAAATAGGTCTAATTATGTTGTTATCCTTGGTATTAATCGTATTAACTGCTTGTGGAGGTAATGATACAGGTGGTTCCGATAAGAAAAGCTATACCATTGCCATTTCCCAAATCGTCGAGCACCCTTCATTAGATGCAACTCGTGAAGGCTTTCTTGCAGCATTGAAGGATGCTGGCATTGTAGAAGGTGAGAATCTAAAGGTCGACTTTAACAATGCACAAGGAGATCCAACGAACAATTTGTCAATCGCTCAGAAAATCGCAGGTGAGAAAAACGATCTTATTCTTGCTATCGCTACACCTTCAGCACAGGCGATTGTTCAACAAGTAAAGGATACACCGGTTGTCTTCGCTGCGGTGACAGATCCACTAGAAGCTAAGATCGTCGATAATAACGATGCCCCAAGTGGTAATGTAACTGGCGCTTCGGATACGAATCCTGTTGCGGTTCAACAAATCATGGATTTTATTGCGGATCAATTCCCAAACGTGAAGAATGTTGGTATCGTTATAAATGAGGGTGAGATGAACGCAGTTATCATGGCTGATAACGCAGAGAAGTCGCTCGCTGAACATGGAATTAAATTGATCAAAGCACCAGTAACGAATACCTCAGAGGTGAAGCAAGCGGTAGAATCTTTGGTTGGACGTGTGGATGCTGTCTTCATAACATTAGATAATATGGTTGTCAGTGGTGTTGACGCAATCATTCAAGTTGCCAATGAGAATGATATTCCGTTCTTCTCTAGTGACCGTGATACAGTAGAGCGTGGTGCCTTTATGACAGTGGGCTTCAAGTATTATGACCACGGCTATCAAGCCGGACAGATGGCGGTACAAATCCTCAAGGATGGGAAAAAGCCTTCTGAGCTTAGTGTTACATTCCCGGATAAGGTCGATTACATCCTTAATTTGAAGGCTGCGACTGAGCAAGGTGTTGTAGTGACTGATGAGATGAAAGCAACGGTCAAAGATCAGGACAATAATATTATCCAATAATGAGGTAGTCAGATGTTTAATTCTTTGACAGGTGCAGTGGAGCTAGGCTTGCTATACGCTTTGATGGCACTAGGTGTGTACATCACGTTTCGAATCCTCGACTTCCCTGATTTGACCGTGGATGGAAGCTTTACAACAGGTGGTGCAATTGCTGCGATCATGATTTCGAATGGGTATTCTCCTTGGTTATCCACTCTTGCCGCCCTTCTGGGCGGTTTAATAGCAGGGACAATTACTGGGCTATTGCATACAAAAGGCAAAATAAACGGATTGCTGGCGGGGATATTGATGATGATCGCCCTGTATTCCATCAACATGCGAATCATGGGACGACCTAATATCTCCTTACTTGGTGCGGATACGATCTTCAATCCAATTGAGGCGATTCCGCTCATGGTGATGATTGTACTAATTGTCAAGCTACTATTGGACGCTTTTCTGAAGACTGACCTTGGTTTAGCGCTACGTGCAACCGGGGATAATCCACGTATGATCGGCAGCTTCGGCACCAATACGGATAATACGAAGATCATCGGAGTTAGCTTGTCGAACGGTATGGTGGCTCTATCGGGAGCTTTTGTTGCCCAGCAATCCGGCTTTGCCGATATCTCGATGGGGATTGGAATGATTGTTATTGGGCTCGCATCCGTGATTATAGGGGAAGCGATATTCGGCTCGATGAATGTATTCCGAGCTACCATAGCGGCCGTATTAGGCTCGGTCGTTTATCGTATTGTCGTAGCCTTCGCCTTACGCGTAGAATGGTTGAAGGCATCTGACTTAAAGCTGATTACCGCGATTATCGTGGTCATAGCATTGGTCGTGCCATCCGTGCAACGCGCATTGAAGCAGAAAAGTGTAGCCAGAAGGCGGTCCGCTGAGCTATTGGGAGGTGACTCTTAGATGCTTCGCATAGAGAAGGTTTTTAAATTGTTCAATCCCGGTACTCCTGACGAAAAAACAGCGCTCACAGGTATTCAGCTTCATCTGAACCCTGGTGACTTTGTAACAGTCATTGGGAGTAATGGGGCGGGTAAATCGACACTAATGAATATCATATCCGGCACGATGAAGCCTGATCAGGGTCAGGTGCATATAGAAGGTAAATCCGTGGGTCATCTCCCTGAATACAAACGAAGCCGCTGGATTGGGCGCGTATTTCAGGATCCTATGGCAGGCACCGCTCCGCGTATGACGATCGAGGAAAATCTAGCCATGGCATATATGCGCGGCAAGACGAGGGGACTTCGTTTCGGTGTAACTGGTAACAAACGAAGTATGTTCAGGGAGCAGTTAAAGCGACTGGGTATCGGTCTAGAGGATCGGTTACGTGCCAAGGTCGGCATGCTTTCTGGCGGTGAAAGACAGGCTTTAAGCTTGTTAATGGTGACGTTTACGCAACCTCGAATTTTACTGCTAGACGAGCATACGGCGGCACTTGACCCTGCTCGTGCTGAGCTGATCACACGCTTAACAGAGGATATTGTACATGAGCTACAATTAACGACGCTTATGGTCACCCACAATATGGAGCAGGCGATTCGTCTAGGTAATCGCTTGATTATGATGGATAAGGGCAGAATCATACTTGATATCGGACCGGAACGCAAAGGTCATCTGACTGTAGAGAAATTGTTAGGAGAATTCGCGCGTATTAGCGGTAATAAGCTGTCTGATGATCGAATCGTACTTACCTAATTAGTCAAATTTCGTATGTATAGAAGGGGAGAAGGACACTTAGTCCTTCTCCCCTTCTGCAATTTGTTGGCGAAATGCTAAATAAGCTCCTTCTGCATACGTACGTGCATCATACCCGCATCTACAAAGGGCTGCTCTGAGATCGTCTGATATCCAAGCTGGCTGTAGAACGATTCCGCATGGCATTGACTATCCAATAGAGAGTATGCAAATCCCGCAGCTAGAGCTTGTTGTTCAAGCTCTAGAAGAACCCTCTGGCCAATTCCCTTGCCGCGGAATTCCGTTAAGACGGCTAGACGTTGGATTTTGGCGGTGTGTTCTTTGTAAGGAATCCATCTTCCAGTCCCTGCAGGAACACCTTTATACCTCAGCAATATATGACAGGATGCCTCTGGAGAAGTATCATACCCATCGTTTTCTAACTCCACGGGGACACCTTGTTCCTCGACAAACACTTTGTATCGAATGGAAAGACATTGAAGTAATTGTGGGAATGAGTCTACGATAGTAATTTCCAATGAATTGTCCCCCTATTGAAAAGCTCTTTTAGAATATTATAAGGACTCGAATTAACAATCGTCAAATATTTTCGCCACCTCGACATTTCATTTTTTGCGCGGTCACGCCAATGTTATCCAGACGATTTACAATTGATTCGTATCGACTCCACGATAGAAGTATAAAAGCTATTGACGGAACGAAGATCAAGTTATAAAGTTATGGAAACAGATAACAAAATAATAACAAAACACACCGGGAAATGGTTATGTAACTGGTTTTGATGCCGACGGGGATGCGGTGACGGTTAATGTCGAGGCACCCTCAGAAGAAATATATGAATTTATGGTCGGATATAACAGTCCAAACGGAGAGAAATTCACAGCTATCGTTAAACGGAAACAGGTGAAGAATGTATTAGTGAATCCGAACGCCACTGAAGATGCGCTTGCGCTACATCAATTTCTAATTAACAACTAGAGGAAGAATATTCTCTCGGGACAACAGACATTAATCGATGTACTTCAGCTCATGGGACTATGGTAAACTACCTGCGGTAGCGGGCTTCGATCTAATTGAATACTCACCTACAAGAGATAGTAAAGAGCATATCCAGAATGTATTAGACCATGACTATGTGTTAACTCTTGATGAGCTTCCTAAGTTCGAGTAAACATTTGGTGACATGAAACTAAACTATCAGAAATGAGGCGACCCAAGTGAAGAAGCTTGATGAATATATTGGTGGTATGACGTGGGGTTGGACTGGTGTTAGGGGAACATGGGCGAATGATACAGCGGATCGATCCATGGAGCTTATGGTTAAGGGTTTAAGCGTAAACTGGACGGCCATTACGTTTGCAGCGATGCAGGATCACCCTCAAGCTACAGAGATCCGCTATAAAGAGAAACCAACAGTGTCGGATGAAGAGATCCTATGGGCGATTAGAAAAGCGAAGAGCCTTGGCTTAAAGGTAGTGCTAAAGCCTGTAGTGAATTGTAGTGATGGGACGTGGAGGGCGCATATCAATTTCTTTGATGTAGATGTGCCTTGCGAGCCAAAGTGTTCGGAATGGTTCAAGTCCTACAACGAATTCATCCTTCATTACGCTAGAATCGCCGAGGAAACCGGCTGTGAGATGCTCTGCATTGGCTGCGAGATGGTTATGGCAGATCGAAGAGAACAAGAATGGCGTAACCTACTTACGGAAGTACGTATGATATATTCTGGGATTATCACTTATAACTGTGATAAATATCAGGAAGGTAATGTTACTTGGTGGGATGCGGTCGATGTGATTTCCTCCAGTGGTTATTATCCGATTGATGATTGGGAGCAGCAGTTAGACCGAATCGAAGCCATTGTGACTAAATATGATAAGCCCTTCTTCTTTATGGAGTCAGGCTGCCCAAGCCGTGAAGGCTCTGAGCATATTCCTAACGATTGGGGACTTAAGGGGGAACCGAGCGAAGCGGTTCAAGCTGACTGGTACAGAGCAGCATTCTTGGCATCTAACAAGCGGGCATGGGTTGAGGGTTTTATGCTATGGGATTGGCCAGCCAAACTCTATGAACCCGAGGACGCAGCGCGAAATGATGACTACTGTTTATATAATAAACAGGCGGAAGTAGTTGTTCGCGATTATTACGATAAGAAAACGAAATCCAAACAAGAAGTGATCAGCCCTAAGTAAGAAGTGAATTATGTTTTGGAGAAAATGTTAGGTGCTGAGTTGCTATTTACTCTTAATCTGACATTTTTTGTGAATATAGTCGTGTACGGTTCGCAATCAATGAGTTATAATTAATATAACTAACAAAAATTAATGATTAACAGTTCCTGTTTGGCAGTTGAATTGTTATAAGAAGGGGATTAGTGCAAGCCATGCGGGGTAAAGTGACAATGCAAGAGATTGCGGATTTGACCAAGGTGTCCAAGTTTGCTGTTTCCAGGGCGATTAGCGGTAAACCCGGTGTTAGTGCAGAGACGAGAGATATGATACTTCAGGCGGCCGGACAGCTTGGATATTTCAAGAATGATTTAAAAAATTCTTCTAACGAGCTTCAAGATTACAATGTTCATCTAATGTCAGGAACAATTCTAGTGCTTTTTCCCAACGTCAGGTTTCAGAATCGGGAATCCGTGTATTGGGGAGCGGTGTTCGATGGTATATCTGCAAGGTTAAATCAGAAGGGGATCGACATTCTTACACTTACGGAGCCTACCTCGGACCGTATGTTTTCACTTCTCAATCCTGACGCTATTCAAGGGATTATTACCGTAGGTGCGATTTCCACAACAGTCATACACGAAATTAATCAATTGAATATCCCAATAGTCATGGTAGACCATCAGGATCCAGCATTTCTTTGTGATACAGTATTTACTGATAATATGGGTAGCATGAAGCACCTGATGACAATGTTAATTAGCAAGGGATACAAAAAATACCAATTTGTTGGCAATATCGAATACGCACAGAGCTTCTACGAACGTTGGCTTTCTTTCCGTGCTACACTGGAGCAATTCGGAATTCCCCATGAGCAAATTCCATCTCTTATTGGTACGCCGGTAGATGAAGTACACATCGTAATGGGAGAGATACCAGAAGAGGATATTCCGGAAGTTTTTATCTGTGCTAATGATTCGACAGCTCAATATACCATTGAATCGTTACAGAAGAGGGGAATAGAAATCCCTGGTCGGTGTGCGGTGACGGGCTTCGACAATACAAATGATTTCTCACCTATTCTCGCCACTGTTAATGTGAATAAGGAGCTTTTAGGCATGAGGGCAGTGGATCAAATGTTATGGAGAATCGCCAATAGAAATTCTAGCTTTGAGAAAAAGCAAATTTACGGGGATATCATTGTTCGTTAATATAAATTTCGATATTTCCTATGCATCATAATTGATAAAGCTACTGGAGAATCTCCAGTAGCTTTTGATTGTTTAGGTCTGCAATTGGAGTAACTTCTCAATATTCGAGGGGTCTGATATTCCGGCAGCATTCTCAGCCCTCATCCGATAAAAGGGTTCATTCTGATTCGGTTGATCGTCTTCGAAGGCTTTATATGGGAGTGAATTTTCCGCCACGCCTCTAGCAATAGTCGTCCAAGTCCCATTTAGTAAAGAGGCTCGTTCTACAATATACGATTCTGCTCCAACTGAACCACGCCAACGAATACTGTTTGTCGAGTGGATACTAAGTAGTATAGGGGGCTCTGGAATGATGAAATCCGGTACCGGTTGATCAGAGATTTGATAGGCACATTGTCTTAGAATTTCGATTTTTCGCATGGCGGTTCCTTCTGCCCTGGTCGGTATTTCCGGCCAAATTAGGCAATGACCAGCTTTATTGTTAGGGTCACCTTGAAAGTAGAATCCGCCGTGTTCGCAACGATAACGAAGGGACCAAATCAGAGCACCAGATGAACCATTCTCGATTACTGCCTTTAATAAATCTTTAACAACCGATGGGTCTTCGTGGCCGAATTCTCCAACTATGAATGCTTTTTTGCCTTTGGAGCGTTCGCGGTCGCTCGTCGTCCTTAACAGGAAATCGAGACCTCTATCTATGTAGTAATGATTGGAGACAATATCAATATTCGGGTTGTCCAAAGAAGCTTCAGAAACACCATATCTTCCATCTAGAATAAGCTGTTGGGGATTCTGCGCCTTCATATGAGCTGTTATTTCTGTAATCCAGGCATCAGGACTGTCAAGCTCATTACCCGTTTCCCAGGCCAGAATAGCTTTATCCTCCGAATAACGAATGCCCGTATAAGTATTAATTCGGTTCATTAGGAACGAGATAACTTCCTTGAAATCATTGATTAATTGGGTGTCTGTATAGAATTCCCTCTGTTCCTTACCTCTGAAAGCGGCGAAATGTTTAATGCCCCCAAACCAATCCCATTGATCGATGAATGGGAGAATGAGTCGAACACCATATCGGTGAGCCAGGGCTAAGACCATGTCTAAGTCTCGGAATAGCTCCTCATCATATTCTCCAGGTGCATAAATGTGTGCCTTCCCCCCACCGGGACGAATGCCACCACGAATAGAAAGCGTATAGCAGCGTGTGACTCGTCCACCCAATGCTAGAATGGTCTTATAGGCATCCGAAACCTCCCACTCACTAACTCTGTGCCAATCTGGTAGAGGGTCTTCGTTTATGTGCAAATTCGGAATATTCGCCGAGATAAAGCGAAAGGGTCGATTGCCTTCTAATAAGCAGTCACTGTTCCTTGTAATGAATTGTGTAAAGCCCTGTTGGAAGCCCATGTGTCAACTCCTTGTTTTGTGAATCACCATCTGGAACCAAACAAATCAAAAGTTTATTATCTATAGTTCCAATAAATACAAGACTATAGTATCATAACAATATGATAACTAGTATATAGTATTTTAATATTTTGTTTTTATATTTGTTATCATAAAATTTCACGTGGAGGCGAATTCTATGATAATCAATAAAAAGCTCACTGAGCATGTTCATGTGAACCAAATTGGCTACCCAACTAAAGGAAGCAAGAAAGCCATAGCTCTTGGTGCAATAGGACGATACGAGCTTCTGGATGTAAGAAACAATATGGTGGTGTGGAATGGCGAAGGGGTAGTAGGCGATTCAATCGATAAATCAACAGGCCATGCATGGTCGTCACTGGATTTTACCTTATTCCAGCAGCCAGGGATTTACATCATTGATGTTGAAGGAGTCGGATTATCTCATCCCTTCGAGATTTCGGAAGCACCATATAGCGGTGTTAGAACAGGACTGTTGAAATCGTTCTATTATCAGAGATGCGGTCTAGCTTTGGATGAGGAATTTGCGGGCGTATGGAAACACGATGCTTGTCATCTAGCTGAAGGTCATGTACATGGGACCGAAGAAACCCGACCTTCATCCGGAGGCTGGCATGATGCTGGTGACTACGGGAAATATGTCGTTCCCGCTGCTAAGGCAATCGCTGATCTCTTGTTAGCCTATGAGCAGTATCCTTCTTCTTGGGTGGAGTCAATCGGAATACCGGAAAGTGGTAATTCCGTTCCTGATATATTAAACGAGGTACGATATGAGCTGGACTGGTTGTTATTGATGCAAAGGGAAGATGGAGCGGTTTATCACAAACTAACCACACATCGTTTTCCAGGGTTGGGTGTTATGCCAGAGGATGACCAAGCTGAGTTAGTATTCTCTAATGTTTCTTATACTGCAACTGGAACGTTCGCAGCGGCAATGGCCATGTCGGCTCGGATTTATCACCTGTTTGATATCAAATTTGCTGATGAATGTTCGCGGCTGGCGAAGAAAGCTTGGAAATGGCTAGAATCAGCTGAACTAAATGGATTTCGTAACCCACCAGATATCTCTACAGGGGAATACGGTGATAAAATCTTAGAAGATGAACGTTATTGGGCAGCAGCCGAGCTTTACCGACTGACTGGTAACTTGGAGTACCTTGAGATTGCCACCACATTAGCTGAGAAAGAAACATTCCCTCTGTATGAATTAGGCTGGGCCGATGTTGGGGGATATGGAACTATTGCTTTGCTGTTAGCTGAAACTGAAGTCCCCAGCTCTATAAGGGATTATTTGCTGGAAGGATGGAAGAAGGAAGTAGAGCGTCTGAAGCGATTGAGTGATCAAGATGCCTTTGGCATTTCTCTGTCTCCAGAAGAGTACAAATGGGGCAGTAATATGAATGTAATGAATCATGCAATGATACTAATCCTATCTTCCAAGTTCTTTGACCAGATGGAGTTAGAGTCGTATATCGTCCGACATTGGGATTATTTGCTTGGATGTAATGCAACGGATTATTGTTATGTAACAGGTTATGGCAGTAAGCCGGTCATGTTCCCGCATCACCGACCATCAGTTGGAGATGGTGTAGAAGCGCCAGTACCTGGTATGGTTGCGGGTGGTCCGAATATAGGGCTGCAGGATAGTGTGGCCGTGGAATATCTACAAGGGGAACATCCAGCATGCTGCTTTATCGATCACAAGGACAGCTATTCCACAAATGAGATGACTATATACTGGAATTCTCCTGCCGTATTCGTGGCAGTTTCTATGGATTGCAAAAGGGTGACATAACAATGTAAAAAACTGGATCATAACAAAAATCAAAAACTTGAAAAATTTAATTGCTATTTCATAACATTTTGTTATGATATGGATGTAAGCGTATACAAGGTTGTCGGAAGGGTGAGATCATGAGGGGAAAAGTCACAATTCAGGAAATCGCCGATCTTGTAGGTGTATCTAAATTTGCTGTGTCTCGCGCACTGAGCTCTAAGCCGGGCGTCAGTGCTCATACAAGAGAAATCATTTTCAAAGCAGCAGGTCAGCTAGGGTACTTCAAGAATAACGAACCTAAACGTACTTTTGTTGACTTTAGTGATAATCATGGGAATGCAGTATCGGGAACAATTGTTGTGCTCTTCCCGAATATTCGTTACCAGAACAGGGAATCGGTCTATTGGGGACCGATCTTTGAAGGCATTCTCAATCGTTTAAACCAAGAGGGGCTTGATATCGTTACGCTAACAGAGCCTTCTGGAGACCATGTGTTTTCCGTGCTTAATCCGGAAGCGATTCGTGGTATTATTACGATCGGTTCAATTTCTACACAGATCCTACTGGAAATTGGACGACTGGGCATTCCTGTCGTAATGGTCGATCACGTTGATCCGGCCTTCCAGTGTGATACCGTGTTCACGGATAATTTCAACGCTATGAGGGACATCATGGTCAAGCTAGTGAGTAGAGGCTATCGTAAATACCAATTCGTTGGTAATATTCGGGATGCGCAGAGCTTTTATGAACGATGGCTCGCTTTTAAGACGACACTGGAGGAGCATGGAATTGAATTAAATCAAGATCCGCTGCTTGTTGGACCAGAAGCGGACGATGTATACAAGCTTTTTCCGAAAATTTCTCTAGATGTATTGCCAGAGGTATTCGTGTGTGCAAACGATTCGAATGCAACCTTCTTAATCGACAGGCTTCGCATGAATGGTCTGAATGTTCCGGAGAGCTGTGTAGTGACTGGGTTTGACAACACCATTGAGACACATCCTATACTTGCAACAGTAAATGTAGATAAAGAGCTGCTCGGTAGAAGAGCGGTAGACCAATTGTTATGGCGTAGTGCCCACAAAGGCACGGCATTCGAACGTATGCTGATATATAGCGAGCTTATCGTTAGGGAAGAATATTCAAGGTTACCGCTTATCCAGACAGGTCGGTAACGGAGGATGATAATAATGTTATGCTAACAAAAAATGCTGAGAGATTATGTGAGTGGCATACGTTACGATGGCTATTCGACAAATAAACCAAACATATTAATAACAAAAATAAAAATGTAACGATAAAAATTAGCAAAAAGTTATTGACGACCACTACCCGTGGTGCTATGATATTTTTGTAATCATCTGGTGCTACAAACTAAAATGGCGGTGATGAACTTTTTTTTGAAAGAACCTTGTAAGCGGTTTCTTAAGGGGGATTTACCCGGGGAGTGGAATCTTAATAATCTTTATAATTCATGTACAACCACATGCCGGTGATGGTAAAACCAAAACAATATGGGAGGTTTAGCAATGAAAAACTTGAAAATGCTTTTAGTTCTTATGATCGTCCTGATGCTTGTTGTAGTGACAGCCTGTGGTAACAATGGTGCTAATAATGCCGCTACAAATACCCCTCCAGCTGAGAAACCCGCAGAGGTTGTGAAGGAAGAGCCGCCAGCTGTTGAAGAGCCAGAAGTTGTTGATTTAGGTGGACGTACTATCCGCATAGCAGCTTGGTGGGATGGTTTACCGAAGGGTGAGACTGCAGGAGAGAAAGCTCAACTGGACAAGATGGCCGAGCTTGAGAAAAAATATAATATGAAAATCGAATTCATAAACATTCCATTCGATGAGTATATGGATAAATTCACAACAACTGTACTTGCAGGTGATCCTTTTGCAGATATAGCAATCATGGAATTTAAGAGAGCAATTGTACCTGTTAAACAAGGTCAAGTGCTTCCGATAAGCGATTTTACTACACCAACAAATGACGTCAATAACGAGCAGAAAATCGTTAAGAAGCTTCCACCACTAGCAGGTGGCGAATATTCATTTAATACACCAGGTGTTTCTGTAGTAGGTCTACATTATAACCGTGATCTATTCAAGAAGCTTGGCTTACCAGATTTGCAAGAAATTTATAACAGCGGTGGCTGGAATTGGGAAAAGTTCCTTGAAATCGCTAAGCAAGCTACACGTGACACAGACAACGATGGTAAAATTGATTCCTTCGGTTACTCTGGTTGGCCGGCAGATACAGCACGTCACTTTGGCGCTGCCAATGGTGTATCCTTCGTAGATGGCGATACTTTAGCAGATAATTCCACGGATCCAAGAATGATCGAGACTTTAGAATTCGTTAACCGTCTTGTTAATGTTGAGAATGTTAACAAAGTGAAAACTGGTAATAAAATGGATTGGAATGAAACAAGCACGTTCAAGGACGGCGACGTAGCAATGTCCATCATGTACGACTGGAATATTGGTGACCTTACCTTTGAAGCAGGTGTTGTACCAATTCCACTAGGCAACTCTGGCAACAAGGAACATACTTACGCGAACACAGCTCTTAATGGCTGGTTCATTCCTAAGGGTGTTAAGGATCCACAAATCGTATATCAAATTTTCGAAGAAATGAAAGACGTTCCTCCTACTGAAGAATATCTGGGTCAAGATTGGTTGGAGTCCCGTTACAAAACCGAAGCAGATATTCAGATGGCAATAGAGCACATTAATGGCACAGGTATGATCTCTATTGAAGAAGGCGTTCCAGATTATCCGTTCTACGCTATTATGGATGAAATCATTATTCAGAACCTATCCGTTACTGCAACGGTAGAGAAGAACAAAGCGGCAGCACAAGCGGCCCTAGACAAGTTAAAATAATTAGGTAAGGGCCAAGAAGTACTAAGAATTATAGGATACCGAGAGGTGTGCCGTACATACCGGCACACCTCTTTTTTAACTCAGGATAATAACAACAAAACAAAAATCCTAACAAAATTAATAATGTTATTGATTGTTGTTTTGTTTGATGATACGATACGGATGTATCTTTAGTGCAATGCAAATAAGACATTACTATCAAAGTTCTGAGCTTATTCTACGAAGTAGTTTTATCGGTTACTGGCGTAACCATCAAAAACTTTTAGCCTAAGCTTTCGAAGTAGTTTTATCGGTTACTGGCGTAACCATCAAAAACTTTTAGGGGGATGACATTGAAAAAAAGAGCACATTATAGCAGAATGACGTTAGTAATAATGAGTATCGTGCTGACGTTCGGGTTACTAGGTCCCGGCCCCCTGAAGTCAGCCGAGGTCAGCGCAGATAATGCGGTAGCTGAGGGAAACATTGGTCAAGACGAATTATTCAGAATGATTCTAAATGGTCAAAGCTATTCCGATTATAAGGAGCGACATGAAAGCGCTACCTTTATAGATCAGGAAATTATAGTGGAGGCTTCCACGTACACAAAGCTTGAAGGGGATGCCAGTGAAACATTAAGTGATTATGAAGGGCAAGGCGGCTTGTCGATTAAGACAGGAGAACAGGGGAGCGTAGAATGGACCGTTGAGGTACCTGAAACCGGGTTTTATCACATATCGGCATTATACTATCCCATTGCTGGCAAAAGCTCCAGTATTGAACGGACGCTACTAATTGATGGTGAAGTGCCATTCGAGGAAGCGGCCTACCTCGAGTTTGATCGAATTTGGGGTGACGAATTAGAACGAATAAAGCGTGACAACCGTGATAATGATATACGACCTCAGCAAATCGAAAAGCCTGAATGGCGGGAAGAATTGTTTAAGGATCTTGAAGGTTACTATGAGGAACCATTTCAATTTCACTTTACTGCCGGTACACACAAAATTTCTCTTGTCTCACAACGAGAGCCTATGGTCATTCGCAATATAAAATTGTTTCATTATAAGGAGCCAGCCTCCTACGAAGAGACGTTAAAACGATACCAAACCGAAGATCTTCAAGAAACCGAAGATATCCTGATTACTATTCAAGGGGAGGATGCGATTGCCAAATCATCTCCGACCTTGTACTCACAAACTGAACGAACGAGTCCAGCTGTCTTTCCGTATAGTCCATCTAAGACAAGGGTGAACACGATTGGAGGATACAATTGGCGTATTCCTGGTCAGTGGATCGAATGGGAGATTGAAGTGCCTGAGACGGGGCTTTATAAAATCGGGTTCAAGGCACAGCAAAACTTTGTGCGAGGTATCTATTCAACGCGTAAGCTAACGATTGATGGCAAGGTGCCATTCGATGAGATGAAGCGAGTACCATTCCGATTTGACAGTGGTTACCGCTTGGATGTAATGGGGGGCGAACAACCTTATTTATTCGAATTAGAGAAGGGCAAGCGCATTCTGCGTATGGAAGTGAACTTGGGTGAATTCGCCCCGCTCATTCGAGAAATCGAGGAGAGCTTGTTCAATCTTAATGCCATGTATCGCAAAATATTAATGATTACCGGCGCCGCTCCAGACCAACTACGCGACTATCGTGTAGAAAAACAGGTACCTAATTTATTGGAAACCTTCACGATAGAGAGCAAACGTCTCAAATACGTAAGCAAAGAGCTTCGAAGACTGTCTGGCGGTAGTAGTGATTCTGAAGCATTACTGAAAACCATGGCAACTCAGCTTGATGAGATGCTAGATGATCCGCATACAATTCCTAGACGATTGGGTGCCTATAAGGCGAATACCGGTGGTCTTGGTACTTGGCTACTAAGAACAAGGGAAATGCCACTAGAAATCGATTCGATTTTTGTAGCTTCACCTAACAAAGAGATACCTAAGAAAGGTACTGGCTTCTTCGCAGAATTAAAGCATGAGATTGTAACATTCATGTATTCCTTCTTCATCGATTATAACCAGATTGGCAACGTATCTAACGATAAGGACAATCGCTCAGTTACAGTATGGATTGGAAGCGGTCGTGACCAAGCGAATACACTAAAAGCAATGATTGACGAGACGTTTACACCTGAAACGGGCATTAATGTCAATCTGAAGCTTGTACAGATGCATACGCTGTTGCCCGCGACGCTTGCTGGGCAAGGCCCCGATGTCGCCATGCAGATCGGTAACGACATACCAGTTAACTATGCGATGCGTAATGCGGCTCAAGACCTGACACAATTTAGTGACTACGAGGAAGTAGCGAAGCGTTTCCGACCAAGTGCTGTAGTACCTTACTCCTATGAGGATGGTGTTTACGCATTACCTGAGACACAAACGTTTAACATGCTGTTCTATCGGAAGGATGTATTAAACGAGCTGGGATTGTCCATCCCGAGCACTTGGGACGATGTATCTAATATATTTGCAGTTCTAAATAAAAACCACATGGAATTCGGCTTACCGTTGGTTCTTCAACCTTCATATCCTGGAGAGAATATTCCACCTAACTCTGTATACGCGATGTTGCTCATGCAGAATGGCGGACAATTCTATCGTGACAAGGGTAAGGAATCAGATTTAGATTCACGAATAGGTATTGAAACGTTCAAAACTTGGACGGAATTCTATACGGACTATAAGCTGGAGCGAGAATTTGATTTTCCGAATCGCTTCAGGACGGGTCAGATGCCGATAGGTATCGCGGATTATACAACTTATAATCAGCTATCTGTATTCGCACCAGAAATTCGAGGCTTATGGGGATTCATACCCGTACCTGGCACAGTACGTGAGGACGGTACGATTAGTCGTGAAGTCCCAAGCGGTGGCAGTGGAACAATCTTGATGGAGAGTGCCGAAGACAAGGAATCGTCATGGGAATTCATGAAATGGTGGACGAGTGATGATACTCAGACAAGGTTCGGTAGAGAAATGGAAAGTTTGATGGGTGCGGCGGCTCGTTATCCGACTGCTAACATTAAGGCACTTGACAGTTTACCTTGGCCTGTTACTGATTATGAGAACCTCAAAGCACAGTTTGAAACGGTTCGTGGCATACCTGAGGTTCCAGGCGGTTACTTTACGGGACGCCATCTCCTGAACGCCTTCTACAAAGTGGTCGTGAATAGTGCGGATCAGAAAGTCTTAGGCATTAACATTCCTGGAGAGAAGGCTGAGCCTCGGGAGACCATTGTTGAATATGTGCAATACATTCAGGAAGAAATTAGTGCTAAGCGAGAAGAGTTTGGCCTGCTGGAATAAAGGGGGGAATCACCTTGTCTAATGTCATCACCAAACAGAAACAAAATCCGGTTACTATGACCGCCAAGCCTAGTCTTGGTCCCCAATCCTGGTGGGAGATTAATTGGCAATCCATGAAAGCAAATAAGCATGGCTACGTTCTTATGGCACCTTACATGCTGCTCTTCCTCATGTTTACAGTTTTGCCTGTTCTGATGTCAGTTATTATTAGCTTCACTTACTTTAATATGCTGGAGTTCCCTAAGTTTATTGGCTGGCAGAATTACTCAAGACTGTTCCTAGAGGATGACATATTCCTAATTGCCGTGAAGAATACGATGTTGTTCGCTGCGATTACAGGACCAGTCAGCTATTTGGCCTGCTTCCTCTTTGCCTGGATTATCAATGAGTTGCAGCCGAAGTTGCGTGCTTTTATGACACTCATTTTTTATGCACCATCTATTTCGGGAAATGTCTTCTTTATATGGCTATTGATTTTCTCTGGGGATCGATACGGCATAGCAAACGGCTTCCTAATCAAATGGTCGTTCATTCTTGAACCCATTCAATGGCTGAAGACAGAGCATTACATGCTGGCTATTATTATTCTCGTACAGTTGTGGTTAAGCCTTGGTACTGGTTTCCTCGTCTTTATTGCAGGACTCCAGACCGTTGATAAGACATTGTATGAAGCTGGTGCTGTGGACGGCATCAAGAACCGCTGGCAGGAATTATGGTACATCACTCTTCCTTCTATGAGACCTCAACTGATGTTCGGCGCTGTCATACAGCTGACGACAGCATTTGCGGTAGCTGACGTATCGATAAACCTTGCTGGCTTCCCAAGCGTCAACTATGCAGCAGAAACGATCGTGACCCATCTAATGGACTTTGGTACGATCCGTTTTGAGATGGGATTTGCTTCGGCGATTGCTACCGTCCTGTTCACTCTTATGGTGGGTACGAACCTTATCGTTCAAAGACTACTGCGAAAGGTGGGGGAATAGGCGTATGAATTTCACATTGCAACTACGTAAAAAAAGAGTGAATCGCTCATTCATGGGAAGCCTGCTCTTGTTCGGGTTTCTAGCGATTGTGGGCGCTTTCATGGCACTCCCGCTTGTTTATGCCATTAACGCAGCTTTTAAGCCTTTAGATGAAATTTTTCTATTCCCACCAACATTATTTGTTCGCAATCCAACGATGACTAATTTCATTGACCTTATGACGCTCCTAGGCAACTCATGGGTGCCGTTCTCGCGTTATATTTTCAACACTGTCTTCATCACTGGGGTGGGCGTTGTGGGTCACGTGCTTCTAGCTTCGGCTGCTGCGTATCCGCTTGCGAAGTACAATTTTCCGGGAAAAGAGATCTTATTCACTACAGTGGTCCTGTCTCTCATGTTTACGCCGCAGGTTACGGCGATACCGAACTATATGGTTATGTCATGGATAGGGTTTATCGACTCCTATTGGGCGGTTATTGTACCGGCTTTTGCTTTTCCGCTGGGCTTATATTTAATGAAGCAATTCATGGAGCAAATTCCAGATGCATTGCTTGAGGCGGCCAAGATCGACGGTGCCTCTGAATATCGGATTTTCTGGCAGGTCGTCATGCCTAACGTGAAGCCTGCCTGGATGACACTAGTCATTCTATTGTTTCAAATCCTGTGGGCGACCGATGGCAACGGCTTCATCTATAGTGAGCAGTTAAAGACACTTCATTTTGCCTCAAACCAGATCATACAAGGTGGTATTGCCCGTGCAGGTGTTGGTGCGGCGGTTGCCTTGATTCTGATGAGTGTGCCAATCACACTGTTCGTATTTACACAGAGCAAGATCATTGAAACGATGGCGACATCCGGGATGAAGGATTAGGGGGGCGACCATGAAATTTATAAGAATACTTCTCATGATGATGGTCATATCCCTTATTACATCGGTAGTGGTTGTGCCAGTATCCGCACAAACTCCATATGAGGCATACACCTATAACTACTATAGGGATTCGGTCCCTCTACCAGCACCGTATCTACCAGATCGGTTTGTATTGGGAAATGACTTAGGCGTTGGAAACTTCAAGGATCCTAATGACATGTATGTAACTGAGGATGGCTTCATCTACATTCTAGACAGTGGCAATAGTCGAATTGTTATCTTGGATAGTGATTGGAAAGTGATTCGTATCATCTCTACGTTCGACAATGCTGGTTCCTCAGATACGTTCAAGAATCCGGGGGGCATATTCGTAACGGAAGAGAAAATGATTTACGTCGCAGATACCGATAACAACCGTATTATTGTGTTGACTAACGAGGGTGAGCTTGTGAAGATCGTCGAAAAACCGCAATCTGACATTCTAGCAAGTAACTTCACATTCAATCCATCCAAAGTGGCGGTTGACAAAGCGAATCGGATTTTTGTGGTCGCACGTGGTGTTTATGAAGGTTTAATGCAATTCGACGAGAAAGGCAGCTTTATAGGCTATGTCGGTACAATTAACGTGACACAAAGCTTTGCTGATAAAATTTGGCTTCGATTAGCGACAGATGCACAACGTGAGCGGATGCAGCTTTACATTCCAACAGAATTTGCCAGCGTTGATATTGATGCCAAAGGCTTTGTATATTCGACCAATGTCGATATGAATTCAGAAACACCGATCAAACGTCTCAACCCGTCGGGACAGGATGTTCTTAAACGGTTCGGCTACTATCCGGTTATGGGGGATGTACGCTTTCGAGCTTTTGGTAACAACTCAGGTCCTTCAAAGCTTACTGACATCAAGGTCATCGGTGGAGGAATGTATACGGTGCTAGATTCTTACCGAGGCCGCTTATTCACATATAACGATGAGGGCGATCTACTCTATGCTTTTGGTGGAAGGGGTACACAATTAGGCTTATTCAATACACCGGTCGCGGTAGAGATGGTTGGAGATAAGCTTGTTGTACTAGATCGTGGTAAGAATAGCATTATTGTATACACGCCAACCTTATTTGGAAATTCTGTCCACAGCGCGACTAGCCTTCACTATGATGGTAATGGTGCCGATGCGGTAGAGCAATGGAGAGAGGTGCTTCGCATGAACTCCAATTATGACTTTGCTTATCTCGGAATCGGTAAATCGCTCCTCATGGAGAAGAAGAACAAGGAAGCGATGGAATACTTCAAGCTGGGCATACACCGCCAGTATTATACCATTGCGTTCAAGCGATACCGAAGAGAGGTCATGCAAGAGCATTTCGGCACATTCATGACTACAATGCTGACGCTTGTGATCGTATTCGTCTCGTTACGCCTCGTCAGTAGATGGAGATTGAGGAGGAATGAGAATCGTGAAACTAGAGCATTATAAATTCCCATTCCATGTTATCCTACATCCGTTCGATGGATTCTGGGATATGAAATATGAAGGAAAAGGCAAAGCCAGAGTCGCCCTTATTATATTGGCCATATTCGTTCTTAATATCGTTCTACAAAGACAATTTGCAGGTTTTCTAGTGAACTTCAATGATCCTCGAGAGCTAAACAGCTTGGATGACATTCAATTTACCGTTCTTCCCTTCTTCCTGTTCTGCGTCGCGAACTGGTCCATCACAACACTAATGGAGGGGGAAGGAAAGTTCAAAGAGATTGTCATGGTAACCGGTTATGCACTATTACCACTTGCGCTCATCAACCTGCCGCTGACCTTCATTAGTCGATTTATGACGATGGAAGAGACGTCCTTCTATTATCTACTTAACAGTTTCGCGGTCATTTGGTTTTTTTATCTGCTGTTTGTTGGCATTATGACCGTGCACCAGTACACGGCGACAAGAACTATTGTTACGTTGCTACTGTCCGTCATTGCTATGGGAATCGTTGTATTCTTAGGTTCGCTTATGATCAGTATGGGAATGCAAATTTATTATTTCGTCTTAAATATTTACCGTGAACTTATATTCCGGATGTAAAGGAGGCCACACCCTTGAGGAAACGGACAAAATGGTACGTGGCATTGACCTGCATTCTGGTTGTTGGTCTCTCTGCCTTTCTAATTTATATTGTAAATAATGGCGTGCCTTCTATTAATACGGTTTCTTATGTTAAAGGGACATCTGAGCCTGTGCAATCAACAGAGCTTACTTTTCTAACGGATAGCACCGATGCTGTTCCGGGAATGAAGCTAGTTGCTCAAACGGATGAGTTAGCTCTTTACTTTCATCAGGACACCACAGAGTTTGCCGTATTGAACAAGCAGAGTGGTAAGGTATGGCACAGTAACCCAGCAGGTAGGGAACAAGACAGTAAAGCCTCGCCTTTCGAGAAAGAATTAATGGCATCTCAGATAGCTATTACTTTTAGAGATGCCATGGGGCGTATTAATACGTTTACTAACTTCGCACAGAGTATTAGTCGTGATCAGTTTAAAGCGGAAAGCATCGAGAACGGCATGCGCATCACCTACACACTTGGTGATATGTCGCTGGGTATCGATGTATTGCCTAAGCTAATCAGCAAGGTGCGGATGGAAGAGAAGATACTGAGCAAGCTTGATGAGGCAAAAGCTCGATATGTTAGCACCAGATATTATCCGCTTGCATCTAATCCAGAAGTGTTAGAGCGGCTGGACGCTGCTGTCTCAAGACAGCTTGTACTAACCAGGATGATTGATGCTTTTGCTGAGGCAGGTTATACACCTGAAGATCTCATTGCTGATAACGAAGAGAACGGAATTTCGGGCGGAGCAGGTCAGGATAGACCGAACTTCTCCATCCCCCTCGATATTCAGCTGGACAGTGATTCGCTCGTGCTTAAGATCTCCGCTAATCAGATTCAAGAGAGCGATGGCTACAGAATCCGAATGCTGAATCTGGTTGGGTTTTTCGGTGCGGCGGGTACGGAGGAGCAAGGATATATGTTTGTTCCGGATGGTACTGGAAGTTTAATTTATCTGAATAACGGTAAAATCAATCAAGAGGTTTATGCTCAGCGTCTGTATGGCGAGGACGAGAACGATAACAGCGGTCGTCGTGGACAAGTGACCGAGAGTGTGCGTCTGCCAGTCTTCGGCTTAAAATCTGAAGAAGATGCGTGGTTCGCGGTGATCGAGAAGGGCGACGGTATCGCGAGCATTAATGCCGATATTAGCGAACGTAGCAATAACTACAATAATATATTCGCCAGCTTCGCCATCCGTGGCGAGGATGAGCTAACCTTGTACAAAGCTAATACAGTGGAAGAAATTCAATTGCTCACCGAAGCCCGTTATGAAGGTGATGTTCAAGTGCGCTACAGCTTCCTGTCGGGAGAAGAAGCGAATTATTCTGGCATGGCCAAGAATTATCGTGACACATTGGAGAAGCAAGATGTGCTTAAGCCAATCACTGGGGAAGCTGATATGCCTTTCTACATGAGCGTTCTTGGTGCTGTCGACAAGCGAAAGACATTCCTGGGTGTTCCGTACAAAGGGATGACTTCGATGACCACATTCGATGAGGCAGGCGAAATTGTTGATCAGTTGAAAGCAGACGATGTAACCAATATTCGAATGCGGTATCTTGGCTGGTTCAACGAAGGAATTAATCATATCATTCCGTCTAAGGTGAAGGCTGATAGCATACTTGGTGGAAGGAAGGATCTTGACTCACTAGCAGGAAAGCTGGAGGAGAATGGTGGCAAGCTTTATCCAGATGTAGCATTCCAGCATGTCTTCCAGAACGAAGGTAACTTTGCTCCAGCTTCCGACGCTGCAAGATTCGTTACACGTGAGGAAGCGGCGCGTACGCCATATAACCGTGCATTTAATTCGATGGATTACGATTTGGGCACCTATTACCTGCTGTCACCAGCGAAGCTTCCTTATTATGTAGATCAGTTCATGGACGGATATGAAAAAATGGGGAATGACGCTGTTGCACTTCGTGATCTTGGTGATCTATTACATGCAGATTATCGTAGCAATCGTGTGATTTTCCGAGATACTGCGAAGAATATCGTAGCAGAGCAGCTTGGTAAGATCAAAGAACGTTATCCGAATATGCTAATCACCGGGGGTAATGCCTATGCATTAGCATACGCTGATCAATTGGTGAACGTACCGACCGCCAATAGCTTGTTCTCTATTACGGATCAGGAAGTGCCGTTCTATCAGATGGTTATTCATGGGTATGTAGACTATGCCGGATCGCCGATCAACATCATGGACGAGCAGGATCTTCAGATGAATCTGCTGCGCTCTATCGAGCTAGGTGCGGCGCCTCACTTTCTGTGGTCCTACGAATCGTCAGCGAAGCTGAAATTCACCCCTTATGACGAGATGTTCTCCACTCAGTATACGTCTTGGTATGATCATGCTGTGGATATGTATAAGAAGGTGAATGATGCGCTCTCAGGTCTGCGTTCAACCAAGATTGCGAATCATATCCAACATACAAAAGGTGTTGTAGAAGTGCAATATGAGAATGGCACTTCTATATACGTCAACTATACTAACGAGTCAGTTACAGTGAACGAAACGCAGGTCGAAGCGAAAAACTTTAAGGTAGGCGGTGGTAGCTAATGAACATAAGAAGGATGACACTTGCGCAGAAAAGAGGACTTCTCGGATTCACCTTCATACTGCCTTGGTTAATAGGGTTCTTATTCTTGTTCGCGGCTCCACTTATTCAATCGGTTAACTTCAGCTTTAACGAGCTAAAGGTTGCACCGGGAGGTTATGAATTAAACTTTATCGGTCTCAAGAATTTCAATGAAGCATTGTTTGTAGATGCAAATTATAATCGGATTCTAACCGAATCTGTGACGGATATGGCTTGGAATGTTCCGATGATTTTGTTTTTCAGCCTATTCTCTGCGGTGCTGCTCAATCAGAAATTCAGGGGTCGGGCCGTGGCTAGAGCGATTTTCTTCCTGCCCGTCATTCTAGCTTCTGGAGCTATTGTTGCCGCGGAGACAGCTGGCCTGATTAGCATGACGGGTAGCTCGGAGATTGCCGAAGAGCTCGGTGAGATGCAGAGTGGCTTTGACACATTGTCTTTCATCTTCTTACTAGACAACGCTGGTATGCCAGAATGGTTTATTAATTATCTTGTAGATGCGGTTACGAGAATATATGAAATTATCCGTAGCTCCGGTGTTCAAATTCTAATCTTCCTAGCTGCGTTACAGTCGGTTCCACCTACAATGTATGAGGTAGCCAAAATGGAAGGTGCAACTGCTTATGAATCATTCTGGAAAATTACATTCCCTATGGTGAGCCCACTCATTCTAACTAACGTCATTTACACGATCATAGATTCATTCGCTGACAGTACGATTACACAAACGATCTATGTAACAGCGTTTCGCGCACAGAACTTTGGGCTAAGCGCAGCGATGTCCTGGCTGTATACGTTGGTTGTTGGAATTATTCTCGTCGTTATCGGTGTGTTAATTTCTAGAAGGGTTTTCTATCACAACTGACAATAAGCGAAAGGAGGGACGCTATTATGGAAATGACCAAAAAATCTAGTCAAAGTTTGACCCTTGTCTATCGTCTGCAAAAAACGAAGAATAAATCCTTGGAACTTCTTTGGTCGCTTGCACTCTACATCCTTGTAATTGGTATATCCTTCGTCATTATCTATCCGCTGCTACAACGAATATCTATGGCGATCAAAGCCCCTGTGGATATTTATAATCCTACGATTTTTATGGTTCCGGTTAACTTCACGTTAGAAAACTTCCGGCTTGCGATGGAGGTGTTGAACTATTGGCCGATGCTAGGTAATACATTGCTGTTCGTTTCGATTATTACGTTGTTGCAGGTTGCTTCGTGCGCACTTGCTGGTTATGGATTCGCAAGATTCACTTTTCCGGGAAGTAACATTTTATTCATTTTTGTTGTACTGACGATTCTTATTCCTATGAGCACCTTGATGGTGCCCATGTATCTGCATTTCCGTAGTTTTGATATCTTAGGGTTTGTGACGTTATTTACAGGTAAGGAAGGGGTGAATTTACTCAATACCTATTGGCCTGCCATGATTATGTCGGCGACAGCCAACGGGTTGAAGTCGGGATTGTACATTTATATATTCAGACAGTTCTTCCGCGGACTTCCCAAGGAGATTGAGGAGGCTGCAACAATCGACGGTGCTGGTGGTTATAAGACATTCTTCGGAATTATGTTACCTAATGCGATACCGGCGCTCATGACCGTTATGCTGTTTGCTTTTGTGTGGCAATATAATGATACATTCTACACGTCGTTGTTCATGAGCGAGAGTGCTTTGATGCCAGTTAAGATTGCATCTTTGCCAGCAGACGCCAACCAATACTTACCGAGCCTACTTGGATTGGGTACGAATGCGGATATGAGAGCTGATCCTAATCATGTGGCTATGATTGTGGACACGGGGATTCTTCTAGCGATTGCACCGCTCATTATCATGTACTTATTCGTACAGCGTTACTTCGTAGAAAGCGTAGAACGTACAGGTGTTGTAGGCTAATGGCTATATTAAACTACTAATGCAACAGCGGGAGGGAAATCATAATGGCGGACCGTATGTTTATCAAAGGTATGACCTGGGGCTGGAACTCCAAGCGGGGTGATTATCGGACGCCAAACGCGCTTAATTCTCTTACGAAATTGAAGGAAAATGGCTGCGAGTGGGTGGCGTTATCATTCTGGACGATACAAGAGCATGTACATTCCACTAGTATTCCATTCGATTACGGCTATACGATGACGGATCGTGATCTTGAATTTGCGATTCGGGAGGCGAAGCGGCTCGGGTTGAAGGTATGCTTGAAACCTGTTGTTAATTCGAGCGATGGTATATGGAGGGCGCACATAGGCTTCCCGGACGAGGAAAGCGATAAGCACTCCTACTGGGACCAATGGTTCACATCCTACACCAATTTTCTGGTTCATTATGCAGAGCTCGCTGAGGAGCTTGGCTGCGAGATGTTCTGTGTGGGCTGCGAGATGGTGAAGACAGAGTCACAAACTGCCCGTTGGACGAAAACGATAGCGCGTGTGCGGGAGGCATATTCGGGGCCGCTCATTTATAATGCAAACCACGGCAAGGAAGATGGGGTGGCTTGGTTCGATCAGGTTGATTATATCGGAACAAGTGCTTATTATCCGGTTGGTAGTGTCCCAGGCGACAGCGAAGAGAATATGATGGCTAATTGGCTTCCCGTGCGCGACAAGATGGAAAGGCTTCACAAGAAATTTAATAAGCCAGTTATCTTTATGGAGATCGGCTGTCGTAGTGCCTCTGGATGTAGTACAATGCCATGGGACTTCAGACACAAGGACTTACCCTTTAATGAAGAGGAGCAAGCAAACTTCTACAGCTCTGTCATGAAGGTGTTCTGGGAAGAGCCATGGTTCGGCGGTTTCTTCTGGTGGGATTGGAGTGTCAATTTGTACAGCATTGACGAAGCGAAGCAGAATCGTGGGTTTGATGTGTATGGGAAAAAGGCAGGGAAATTACTAAAAGATTGGTATACAACTAAATAATAATATAATATTCAGATGTTAGGGTATCACTCTTTTTGGAGTTTGCTGAAGAGGATACCCATCCTTTTTTTTTGCTACTGGCGAAAAAACAATATTATGTTATATTATATAACCTTAATAAGTTATGTAATATGACATAAACTTAACCCAAAAGTAACCCCATGGTTTATGTAAGCGTTGTTATTGTTGACTCTATGATATTTATATGTTAATTATAATGATAGTAATTATAATAATAGTAAATTATTGGAGGTGATAATGTTACAAAACGATATAAGTACAAAAGCCGAGAATAAATCATCTTGTGATAATGTATTTTCAACATCTAAAGGAGGTATTTGCGTGGGCCGAATAATTGGAAATAGAAGAATCACATTGATGTTACTAGCTTTAATGCTTGTGCTTGGAACAATATTAGCAGGTTGCTCAAGCAGTGGATCAGGGAATCAAGAGTTTCGATTTACATTAGCTAGTGAACCACCAAGCTTAGATCCAGCTTTGATGACGGATGCACAGTCCTCCATTGTAGCTTCCGGACTGTTCGAAGGTCTTATGCGGCTAAATTCAGCCGGCGAACCACAGAAAGCAATTGCTAAGGATTATAAAGTATCAGATGATGGTAAGACATATACAATCGAACTGCGTGATGACGCTAAATGGAGCAATGGAGATCCGGTCACTGCACATGATTTTGTTTATTCATGGCAGCGTGCTCTAGCTCCTGCAACAGCTGCAGACTATGCATACATGCTTTATTATCTTGAGAATGCCCAGCAGTATAACGCTGGAGAAATCACAGATCCTAACGAAATTGGTGTGAAAGCATTGGGTGATTATACACTGGAAGCCAAGCTGTATACAGCGGCTCCTTATTTCGTAAGTCTTCTGGCTCACTATACGTACTTCCCTGTTCATAAAGAAACAGTAGAAGCGAAGCCTGATTGGGCAGCTGAAGCCGAGACTATGGTTACGAACGGACCTTTCCTATTAGAGGAATGGGCGCATGAGGATAAGCTTGTATTAAAGAAAAACCCGGACTACTTTGATGAAGACAAAGTAAGCTTCGAAACGGTAACCATTACACTGGTTAATGATGCTAATACGGTTTTGAATTTATTCGATACAGATGCAATCGATTGGATCGGTGCACAGGCAGGATCGGTTCCGACAGATCCTACGCCTAAACTGGTAGCCGAAGGAAAAGCAGAAATTAAAACCATTGCTTCGGTTTACTATTACCTATTTAATACAACAAAGGCGCCATTCGATAATGCTAAGGTTCGCAAGGCTTTTGCAATGGCCATTGATCGCCAGATTATTATCGATAACGTTACACAAGCGAATCAGACTCCTGCATTCGGTCTCGTACCGCCTAGTATTGCCGGGATGGATGGTAAGTCCTATCGCGAGATTTATCCGGATAATTTTTTCGAGGAGAATATAGAGGAAGCGAAGAAGCTTCTTGCAGAAGGCCTGAAGGAATCAGGAATTAGCGCGATACCTGCTGAGACGACCTTGCTGTATAACACAGATGAGGGACATAAGAAAATTGCCGAGGCTATTGCTGACATGTGGCGCACAAATCTTGGTGTGGAAGTAAAGCTCGCAAATCAAGAGTGGGGAACTTTCTTGGAGTCGAGAAAAGGTGGTCAGTTTGATGTAGCCCGATCAGGTTGGGGAGCAGACTTTAATCACGCGATCAATTTCACCTATGATCTCATTCATCCGGCTTCCGGAAACAACGACGGCAAATACAATAATCCAAAGGTTGGGCAATTACTTGACGAATCCTTACTAGCTACTGATGAGAAGGATCGTCTAGATAAGATCGCTGAAGCTGAGAGACTCGCTTTTGAAGAGGATATGGGGGCCCTCCCTATTTATTACTACACAACAGTGGTCATGGTTAAGGACGGATTCAAAGACGTGGTATCTGATTATGCAGGTCATTTGGATTGGGCATTTGGTAGCAAGGAATAAATTAATTTAAGTATCTAGAATACTACTCGAAAAGGGTATATATAGGTTCCTATATATACCCTTTTTAATCTTACTCAAGATGAGCCTGGGGTGATCAATTGATTCAACTAATATTCAAGAAATTTATGTTTATGCTCCTATCTATGTTCATTCTCATAAGCGCAACCTTTCTTCTGATGAATGCAGTTCCCGGTAGTCCATTGCAATCAGAGAAGGCTACTAGTGAAGAAGTACAGAAGAATCTAGAGGCCTACTATGGTCTCGATAAACCGGTTTACAAGCAGTATCTGATTTACTTGGGCAATCTAGCTAAATTTGACCTAGGTATTTCCATGAAGAAGAAGTTCCAGTCTGTTGATAAGATGATAAAAAACTCTTTCTCCTATTCGTTAAAGCTAGGAATTGTATCCATTATAACATCGGTTCTTGTTGGCACTTTACTCGGAATCATTGCAGCACTTCATCATCGTAAATTTTTAGATAATTTCGCGATGATTGTCGCGGTGATAGGTCTTGCTATTCCAAGCTTAGTTATGGCACCACTCCTACAGTATTTGCTAGCAGTGAAGATAAGGATATTCGATGTTTCCGGTTTGAATGACCCCATGGATTATATTCTGCCTACAATAGCACTCTCATCAGTACCCATTGCATTTATTGCAAGATTAATGCGTTCAACTATGCTTGAAGTTCTCCATTCCGATTTTATTCTAACGGCCAAAGCTAAAGGGCTACCTGGGCATATCGTTGTATTACGACATGCTTTGCGAAACTCAATGCTGCCGGTGGTCACTTATTTAGGCTTTCTTACAGCTAACATAATCACTGGTTCAGTTATCATTGAACAGATCTTCGCCATTCCTGGAATGGGCAAGTATTTTGTGCAGAGCGTAGTAGATAGAGATTATCCACTTATTATGGGTATAACCATTTTCTATGCTGCGATCTTGATGTTAACCCGGTTATTGGCGGATATCGCCTATGTTCTTGTGGACCCGCGTATTCGCGTATCCGGCGGAAAGGTGGAGACATAAATCATGCAAACCAAACTCGATGACAATTCTATCAAGCAATTAAATCCTGATATGTTTGTGCCCATACAACAAGACTTGTCGAATGCCGAGAAGATGGAACGTAAGAGTCTAACCGCCTGGCAGGATGTCTGGTATAGATTAAAGAGTAATAAGCTTACTATGGTGGGACTATGGATGATTGTAGCTATTATTATATTGGCTATCTTCGGTCCGATATTCTCATCTTATAATCACTTCTCGAATGACCTAGCTAACAGCAATGAGGCTCCTAGTCTATTGCACTGGTTTGGAACCGATGACTTAGGACGAGATATGTTCGTACGGACCTGGAAAGGTGCGCAGGTATCTTTGTTCGTAGGTGTAATGGCAGCATTGATCGATTTGGTTTTAGGTATCATCTATGGTGGAATCATGGGTTATTTCGGCGGTAGAGTTGATGAGATCATGAATCGATTTTCTGAAATTTTATATGCGGTCCCCCATTTGTTAGTTGTCATATTGCTGCTCGTCATCATGGAGCCTAGTCTAACAACCATTATTATTGCCATGTCGATAACTGGTTGGATTAATATGGCGTGGATTGTACGTGGACAGATCATGCAGCTGAAGAATTTAGAGTATGTGCTCGCCTCCAAAACGCTTGGAGCAGGTGCGATGCGCATCATTTTTCGACAGCTAATCCCCAATGCGATGGGACCTATCTTGGTCACAATCACTTTTACAGTACCTGGAGCTATCTTTGCTGAGGCATTTCTAAGCTTTCTAGGTCTTGGCGTACAGTCGCCGGTCGCTTCTTGGGGCACGATGATCAGCGCTAGTATTAGCGCACTAACCATCTATCCATGGAGACTCTTGTTCCCAGCGTTGTTCTTAAGCTTAACGATGTTTGCCTTTAACGTATTCGGCGACGGTCTGCGAGATGCGTTCGATCCGAAGCTTAGAAGATAAGTGTGGTTTACTAATAAGGAGGACATAGAGATAAATGAAGACACTACTTGAAGTAAACAACTTGTCTGTATCCTTCGATGTATATGGCGGTGCGGTACAGGCTGTCCGAGATCTTAGCTTCTCTGTCGAGGAAGGGGAAGCGGTAGCTATTGTTGGAGAGTCGGGATCCGGTAAGAGTGTGACAGCACAAACGATCATGAGATTGATCAAAACACCACCCGGCAAAATTAAAAAAGGCTCCATATGGTTTAACCAACAGGATTTGCTACAGCTATCCGAGAAAGAGATGCAGAAAGTCCGCGGCAACAATATTGGGATGATCTTCCAAGACCCAATGACTTCATTGAATCCGACATTAACGGTTGGCATGCAGATTATGGAAGGCTTAATTCAGCATCAGAATATGGGGAAAGCCAATGCAAAAGCGCGAGCGATTGAGCTACTGACATTGGTTGGTATTCCCAATCCAGAGATACGGGTCAATCAATATCCCCATGAGTTTTCCGGTGGGATGCGACAAAGAGTGGTGATTGCAATCGCACTGGCTTGCAACCCTTCTCTGCTGATTGCTGATGAGCCTACGACAGCACTTGACGTTACGATACAGGCTCAAATACTCAGACTTCTGAAGGAGCTTCAATTAAAAACAAAAACGTCTATTATATTAATTACTCATGATTTGGGAATTGTTGCAGACTTATGTGATCGTGTGTTCGTAATGTACGCCGGTCAGATTGTAGAAAGCGGAACGAAGCGCGAAATATTCCTTAATCCTCAGCATCCTTACACCAAAGGATTGTTGAAATCGTTACCTCGCTTGGATCAGAATAAGAATGAACCATTAATTCCTATATTCGGAACGCCACCGGATCTAATCAATCCTCCGCAAGGTTGTGCATTCTGTGCACGATGTGAATCAGCTATGCGTATATGTGAAAGCGAAAGCCCTGAGTCATCAACTATCAGTGATACCCATTCGGCAAGATGTTGGCTACAGCATCCGTATGCCAAGAATGCGGGAAGCGCTGGAAGTGAGGGGGTGCGTGCATGAGTCAACCTCTAATTGAAGTCAACGGCTTACGCAAATTTTTTCAAATGGGAAACAATCGTGTTCTTCAAGCGGTTAACGATATAAGCTTCGCGATTCAGCAAGGTGAGACGCTTGGACTTGTCGGGGAGTCAGGCTGTGGTAAAACATCAGCAGGTCGTACGATTATTCGTTTATATGAACCAACGGCCGGACAGGTCAACTATGATGGCGTAGATATCACGAAGCTATCCAAATCCAAATTCAAAGCGTACCGTCGCAAAATGCAAATGATTTTCCAAGACCCCTACTCATCGTTAAATCCCAGGATGACCGTTATGGACATCATTGGTGAGGCATTAGATATACATGGTCTGGTTGGAAGCAGGGCTGAGAGAAAGCGGCGTGTTGAACAATTGCTCGATCTTGTCGGACTAAACTCAGAGCACGCTTCCCGATATCCTCATGAATTCTCAGGAGGACAACGGCAGCGAATTGGTATTACAAGAGCATTAGCGGTAGAGCCGCAGTTTATTATTTGTGATGAGCCGATCTCAGCATTGGATGTATCTATCCAAGCACAAATCATAAACCTGCTGATAGACCTGCAGAAGAAGCTTGGTCTTACTTATTTATTGATTGCACATGACCTCTCCATGGTGAAGTATATGAGTGATCGTGTCGCGGTTATGTATCTTGGTAAAATTGTTGAGCTTACAAGCAGCGAGGACTTATATGCGGACCCGCAGCACCCTTACACTAAGGCGTTACTGTCCGCCATTCCCATACCTGCGGTGGATAGGGAGAATGAGCGGGAACGTATTATTCTCACAGGAGACCTGCCAAGTCCAATGAATCCACCAAGCGGTTGTCATTTTCGCACACGCTGTCCTGTAGCAACAAAGAAATGCGCACAGGTAGAACCAGAATTTATCGAAGTAAAGCCGGGCCATTGGGCTGCGTGCCACTTGCTCTAATAGAATGACTATACTAGAAGGACGATTGACTCTACACCACTCCATATATATTATATTGATGTAGGAGGTGTAAAGTATTGTCAGTCATACGTAGTAAATTAGAAGAAGTCATGAAAAACCACGATCCTAAATTATCTATACGCAAGCTGGCCAAGGATGTTAATTACCACTTTGATTCAGTTCGTCGAATGTATAAGGATGAGATGGTACAATATCCTAGAGATTTGTTGCTAAAGCTTTGTTTGTATTTTGATGTTGAGCCGGGTCAGCTTATTGGAATCGACAAGGATGAAGAAAATAATATGAAGAAGAGTTGAAGAATGGACATTAAATTCTATCAACTCTTCTTTTTTTACGACAAAAGTCCTCTAAAAAGCTGATTAATTGACAAGATTTTATGGTCATGATATAATGGAGAGTGACAAGATAATATGGTCAGAAGGGATGATTTATTAGATTCCGTACTAATATAAAATTATGAAGAGGTGTCTTATGAAATCGAAACATTACAAATCGCAATCGTTCCTACTTATTCTTATTCTCTCGTTTACCATGTTTACCCTACCCGTATCGGCCGAAGTTGCAGCCCCTAGTCTTGGAACAGCAAGCGCTTATGGTATCTTAGGTGCAACTACCACCGTTACTGGTGAAACTAATATAATTGGTAGTCTAGGAAGTGGCGGCGCAACAGGAACTGCAGTAGTATCAGGCACCACAGATATAGCTAATTCAGCATATACAACAGCATTTAGCGATTTAGGGGTAGCCATTACCACAGCAGATTCACTACCAGCGGATTCTACTGGTGCAGCATCTGATCTTGGTGGTCTAACACTAACTCCGGGGGTATACAAATATACCGGTGCTGTTTCAATAGGATCGAATATGATATTTAACGGCGACGGGGTTTACATATTCCAAATCGATGGAGCTTTCACAACAGCTGCAAACTCAGCGACTCAATTAACCGGAGGAGCTCAATCCTGTAATATTTTCTATGTAGCTAATGTTTCTACCATTGGAGCGAACAGTACCCTTGCAGGGACAGTATTGAGTAAATCAGCGATAACAGTCGGTGAAGGCGCGGTTATTAATGGTAGAGTGCTAGCTCAGAGTGAAGTTACGGCTAATGCTGCTAATACCACGATTAACGTCCCTGGGCCATGTATTGCAATTGAGCCAACACCTGAACCAACACCTGAACCAACACCTGAACCAACACCTGAACCAGCTCCGGAACCAATACCGGTACCAGTAGAAGAACCAACACCTGAACCAATAGAGGAAGTCATCGCACCGAGCCCAGTAGTAGTGGCAGCATGTACATCGCCCTCCCTCAACGTGTCTTTGGATGGCAAGGGGAACATGATTATTCAAGCAATGCTACCAGATGATGCCAAAGGAACAGGTACTTGGAATTTCAGTCTAGGAGGAAAAGCATATCAAGTAAAAGGCAGTGAGGATGTTACCTATACTGCAGTTGATGTGCCTGTTGGAAATTATCAAGTGAGTGCACAATTTACTCCGGATAATAATGAAGAGATAGTCGAGCTAGCGTTGTGCACGGTTTCTGTACCTACGGTTACAGGTGGACAACTACCTGATACGGCTACACCATGGTATAATTTACTCCTTATCGGAGCTGCTCTAATGATAATGGGTGCAATAGTTTGGAGTAGAAGGAAGCTTCATGAATAGAAAGAAATTTAGCATTAATAAGTTTATAGTAACTCATAAGCTATCCCTAGGATTATTAATCCTAGGGATTAGCTGTATGATTTGGGCGGCATTTCAGATATTAGATCAATCTAGCACTATAACAGCAGTAGAAATCAACCCCATTACGCCTGATTTAATAACACAGAACGAACAAGAGGTAACCCCGATTATCCCGATGGATCCCAAACTCCCCCCAAGTAGTAATGAAGTTATCTCAAGTGAGATTCTTTACCCTATAAGGCCGACAAAAGGGGATCATATAGGGAATATAACGATTCCGGCAATAGATCAAATAATACCCATCTTTCATGGTACGGATGAGGATGAATTGGAAAAAGGTATAGGTCACTTTGCTCAAAGTGTGTTACCAGGGGAAAACGACAATTCTGTTCTATCAGGACATCGGGACACGGTGCTTAGGAAATTAGGTCAGCTGGAAATTAAAGATCAGCTCATCGTGCAGACTTCAGCGGGAATATTCACTTACGAGGTAAGGAAAATTCAAATTGTAGATAGAGACGACAAGACCATTATTAGCCCAACAGACCATGCGGTATTAACCGTAACCACCTGTTATCCCTTTACGTATATTGGAAATGCGCCAGACCGGTATATTCTTATTGCGGATTTGGTTATGAACGAATTAGAATAAGATGAACTAGAAATATATGGATAACCTTATATTGCGAACGGCCAGATAAGTAAAAAAACGATTCATTAGAGGAATTTTGATAATTTCGAAGAAATTATTGAGTATTGCTTAAGATAGAATGGCATTATCTAAAAGGAAGTGGTTTTCATGGGGTTATTTTCTAATAAATTGGATTTCATTATAAGTCCAGATGGAATAGACATAATTGAAAAAATCATAATTGGTGGGATCGAACAATTCATTCTAATTCAGGCAGACGATAAAACAAAGCCAGTTCTTTTATTTCTTCATGGAGGACCTTCAATGCCACTCCCAGGTGTATCAAGTAGAGGTATGGATTATACCATTGCTACGAATATTAAAGAGCTTATTAAGAATTATATCCTAGTTTTTTGGGACCAAAGGGGTACAGGGAAATCCTACAATAAATACATTCCAAAGCATACAATGAATGTTCCTCAATTCGTTAATGACACAATTGAATTAACTGACTACTTAAGAAATAAATTTAAGAGAGAAAAAGTTTTCTTAGTAGCACATTCATGGGGTTCTATTATTGGTTTAAAGGCAGTCAGCCAGCAACCACAAAAATACTATTCTTATGTAGGTATTTCACAAATCGTAGATTGGACCGAGAATGATAAATTAGGACTTATATGGACTAAAGAAGAAGCGAAAAGAAGGGGGAATGATAAAGCTTTAAAGGAATTAAATTCCGTAGGAGAACCGCCACTTATAGATAGCTTTGAACAATGGGGTGTTCTAAGGAAATGGCAAAGGAATTTTGGTACTCTAATTTATTCGAATGAATACGTTAAGCACCCTGGGTTATTCAAAATAACAATGAGAATGCTATATTCTAAAGATTATTCAATAAAGGATATGTTCAATACTTTTTATAAAGGGTTTAAATTGGTTTACACCCATGATTTCATCAAAGAGCTGCCAGAATTTAATTTTCTGAAAACCACAACCAAAGTAAAAATTCCAATTACCTTTATTCATGGAACACATGATATGCATGTTCATGGGGAGTTAGTAAAGGAATATTATGAAATATTAGATGCAGACAAAGGAAAAAATTTAATTTGGTTGAAAAAATCAGCTCATATCTTTCATCCTGACGACACAAAAATTATTGAAAATTATTTGATTGATGAACATAAACACTTGAAGGAGACTAATTAAATCAAGGGACGAAAACGATAGTTCAAAGGATCAATTGATTCGGAATGGAAGGGTAGTTTTATAATTAGCGCATATGAGTCAAATAAGTGAACTATAACGTTGAGAGATGACGTTAACTGTTCATTTTTTGCTATATAAACCAATGTATTATATCTTTCCCCCGTACATGCACGCCTAGGCAATCGCCCACATATACATGAGATAATGGCTCAGCTTCAGCGACTAAGGAACAACAATGTCGAATGATCGTTTGTTCCTAGACAGGCCAACTCACAACATCATGGGGGTGAATTAAGCGTGCCTGGATTTTTTACTGCATTAGCATTATTCATTAAAGAGTTTATGTTACTCGTCTCCTATGTGAAGAACAATGCTTTTCCACAGCCTCTGAACGAGAAGGAGGAAGCCTTACATCTTCGACTTATGGCAGAAGGTAATCCCGAATCCCGTAACAAGCTGATTGAGCACAATCTGCGTCTTGTCGCGCATATCGTTAAGAAATTTGATAATACAGGCGAGGATTTGGAGGATCTGATCTCCATTGGTACGATTGGTTTGATTAAGGCTATTGAGAATTATTCGACAGACAAAGGTACGAAGCTAGCGACCTTCGCGTCTCGGTGTGTGGAGAACGAGATTTTGATGCATCTTAGATCGCTGAAGAAATCTCGCAAGGATGTCTCTCTACATGATCCAATTGGAACGGATAAGGAAGGCAATGAAATCACGTTAATCGACATTCTCGGCTCTGATGGTGATGAAGTAGCGGATAAAGTCGAGTTAAAAATTGAAAAAAGCAAAATTTATAACAATTTAGATATCTTAGATGATCGGGAGCAAGAGGTTATTCGTGGCCGATTCGGGCTCGATCAAGGCGGAGAAGAACGCACTCAGCGTGAGATCGCTAAGGAGCTAGGAATTAGCCGTAGTTATGTGTCACGGATTGAGAAGCGAGCACTTATGAAGCTGTATCATGAGTTCTACAAAGTGAAACGATAATAATGAACAAATCCCATTGTCTGGAATATATAATCGATGATTTCATAAGGTTTAAGGGTTAATATAAGTCATTTCCTTCTACGGGTGTAATATGCACATTAATGAGATATTCGTTCGGTGTAGAACCAGTGAATTTCTTTAATTCCTTGGCCAGATGGAACTTGTTAACGGAATATTGCTCCGCGAGCTCATCCAGTGTGATTTTCTGATCAAATCGATTTTCCATATCTGGTCATGGATTGTTACTGCTAATGCATAATGTCCAGCAGGGGCGCTTAACGTCAGTAGAGTATTATCACCTCTTAAGCTCGTGTGAGGAAATGCAAACAAAAATCTAAGTCCGTCTGCAGATGCTGCTGCATCAGGAGTTCAGCGCCTTGTCCATCTCTTGCTTTAATCGCTTCATAGATTTTCTCATGCTCATCAATGAGGAACGGTCGATTATAGTAAACAACTGTGCGTCGAAAAAGATAGATAATCGATTGCATACGATCAATCATATCGATCATCACCGGATTATTACTTGCATGAACTATAACTTCGTGAAATCGCTCATTTGCTTTCATAATCTCATCTTTGGCCCCCGTTCTTCCCCCCTTTACACATTCCCACAGAGATAGAATTTCATTATGCGAGAGATAATTGGCCGCACAGCGTGCAGAATAGCCTTCCAGAAGGATACGTACTTGAAAGGTGTTTCTCAAATCCTTCTCCGACGGATTAATGACCTTCTTATTAGCAATCAGACCCTCTTGCTCCAACTTACGAATGGATTCACGAATAGGGGTACGACTAACACCTAATTCCAATGCAAGCTTCTCTTCTACAATCTTGGTTCCACGGGAAAGGGTGCCGTTTAAGATCATGTCACGAATGATTTCATACGATTGACGGTAAGCTGGACGAGATTTATTCGTAGTCTGAGTCAAATGATACACCTCCTGGATTCAATATATGACCTAATAAACAAATTGTTATTCTAGCCTTTCTATGAGTATAGAATACGATCTGTAAAAGCACCAGATAAATATTGTATCCAAAACTAGTCAAAGTGTATACAACTTTAATACCTAAGTATACAATATGTCATATACTGAATCCAATGGAGGGAAAGAAATGAAGAAAAACATTGGCTTTATAGGTTTAGGCATTATGGGTACCCCGATGACATTAAACCTAATAAAGGCTGGATATTATGTAACGGTTTATGATGTGAATCTAGAAGCAATGGACACTCTGGCTCATTATGGAGCTATTAAGGCTATCAACCCAAGAGAGGTAGCTGAGAGCAGCGATATTATTATTACGATGCTCCCTAACTCTGGACATGTACATGAAGTTGTATTAGGAGAGCACGGCATTATAAAAGGAGTAAAGACGGGTACAATTATTGTTGATATGAGCTCGATAACACCGATTGCATCAAAGGAAATTGCAAATAGGGTTGCTATGCAAGGCATAGACATGCTTGATGCTCCTGTAAGTGGAGGTGAGCCAAAAGCAAAAGACGGCACATTAGCGATAATGGTCGGCGGTAAGGAAGAGATTTTCGAGCGTGTAAAAGAGGTTCTTTATTGTATGGGCAAGGATGTCACACTGGTCGGGGGAAATGGCTGCGGTGTAACGGCTAAACTTGCTAATCAAATTATCGTAAATCTGAATATCGCGGCTATGTCGGAAGCACTTGTATTGGCGGCAAAAGCAGGGATTGATATTCATAAGATGTACGAAGCAATACGAGGAGGGCTAGCTGGAAGCGCTGTGTTAGATGCAAAGGTTCCTATGATACTCGAAAGAAATTTCGTTGCCGGTGGTAGAATTGATATAAATCTTAAGGATATTACGAATGTGATGGAAACGGCTCACGATATAGGTGTTCCGCTTCCGCTCACTAGCCAATTACTAGAAATTCTTCATGCTCTGAAGATAGATGGCAGGGCAGCTGATGATCACGGCGGGATCGTCCAATATTATGAGAAGCTAGCACAAATTGAAGTTACTACCACAATGGAGGTGTAAGGCATTGATTAAATCTGCCAAGCTATCCTTTTCCTCCATTAGGTTGCAAGTACCGACAGAGTGGAGAGATGCAAATCTTCGTCAACAGATTAAGCAGTTGAATGAAGCCAACAATAAGAAGATTATTGTGTTAGATGATGATCCTACAGGCGTTCAAACGGTTCATGATGTAGATGTTCTGACAGTTTGGAATAAGAGCTTACTTATAGAAGCGTTCGATAACCAAGAGAACGTATTTTATATTTTGACCAATACACGCGGAGTTGACAGAGCGGAAGCGGAACGAATTAACCGTGAAATTATTCGTAATGTATATGAAGTGGCATCTGAGAAGGGGATCGAATTTGTCTTCATCAGCCGTAGCGACTCTACTTTACGAGGTTACTATCCACTTGAAATCGACGTTCTCTCCGAAGAGATGGGCAGATTGTCGGGGAAACCCTATGATGGACATCTGATTATTCCTGCCTTTTTCGAGGCTGGTCGTATAACTTATAAGAATACACATTATATCGTTGATCAAGATGAGATGCTCCCCGCCCATGACTCGGAGTTTGCTAAGGATAAGGTATTCGGCTATCGGAATGGTGATTTGACCCAGTGGGTAGCGGAGAAGACGGAAGGTCGCATTAGACCCGTCGATTGTATAGCGATCACTTTAAATGACATTCGTCGAGGTCCGAAGGTTGTTCAGGAAATATTAATGAGAGTGGAAGGAAATGCACCGGTTATTGTTAATGCTCTTTCCTATGCAGATCTGGATGTACTTTCTATTGCATTGCTGTACGCAGAAAGTCAAGGTAAGAAATTTGTATTCCGTACTGCTGCTTCATTCGTAAAGTCGTATGGAGGTATCGGTGACCAAAGTTATTTGCCAAGAGATATGCTAATCGCCAAAGGACAGGAAGCACACGGAGGGTTGATTGTTGTCGGCTCGTACGTACAGAAGACAACTACTCAATTGGAACGATTAGTGGCCAACAATGACATTGTTCCATTGGAAATGGATGTTGAACGTATATTAAATGCATCCGAACATGATAATGAGCTTAAGCAGCTCATACATGAGGTCAACGAGCTACTATTACAAGGACGCAATGTGGTCGTATACAGTAGTCGCAAATTGATTGCTCTTGAGAGTATAAGTGCGAATCTAGATATAAGTCAAACCGTTTCAACTGCACTTGTACAAATCGTTCAATCTCTAAAGGTAAACCCAAAGTTTATCATTGCCAAAGGCGGTATTACTTCCAGTGATGTGGCTACTAAGGGACTCTGTATCCGTAAAGCCAGGATAATCGGTCAAGTATGTGCAGGTGTGCCAGTGTGGCTGACCGGTGAGGAAGCAAAATTCTCAGGAATGCCTTATATCGTGTTTCCGGGTAATATTGGATCGGATACAACGTTATTGGAAGCTGTAGAGAAAATTGAAGGTCTATAAGGTTCTATATTGGCAGATTGTATGTATTTACATCTGAAGTTAATTTTATTGTTTAATTAAGTCATTACGGTTTGACCTTATATAATACATCTAAATTGATAAAGGCGAGTTTCCATTCAATTCTGAATGAGAATTCGCCTTTATTCTATGGTTTTTTTCATCCCTGCTACTTCAATAACGTCAATATCCTTTTGAGGTTGACTGTGAATATGGCCATCGCCCCTTGCATCTGCATGCCAACGAGACCCGAAGTAGGGGCCACATCATACCCGTGTCTGTGTTTTAATTCGGTATTCTTCGCTTCAATTTTATAGCGCTCTTTCGCCTTCTCTTTGAAATACTCACTTTCTTGAAAAACTTTCTGCTCACTATGTTCAGTTGACTTTATACTCACCGAATAGGTTTTTGACCATATGCTCGCTTTACAAACATACATACCTGCATGACCATATCGATTTCCATGCCTGTTTCTCGGCTTTTAGTAATTAAGGTTTGTAATTGTTTTCCATCACTTTTTTTTCACCTGTTGTAATGACGGCAGCTGTAATTATACGCTCTTCACTCATAGCAATATGTGTTTTGTAGCCGAAGAACGAGGAGTCCGCAGTTATATGACCCACACGTGCATCTGGATCATTGGAGAGTTGGAGGTGCTCATGGTGATCGCCAACGATTTCTTTCAAGTAATTTAGCTTTTCTTTTATCTTTGGGTATTCACGGATTGCTTCTTCGACGACATCAATGACTTCTTGGCAATAGGCCAGTTCATCCGCTAATTCTCTATCGTTGTTTTTGCGGGAATTTCTCTTTCATTTTTTCATCAATTTGAAGAGGATCCCTTCATTTGGCGTAAAGCTGAGGGTCCTTACGAAATGATTTGCCAAGGATATGGATGGTCATATTAATGGAGAAGTTCATGCCGGTATTCATGCATATTCGTACGATGGAGTACAATGGAAAACAACGGAGAATCCTAAATTCGCGAAGTGTGAAACAGAACTAAGCGATTTGGATCATCAGCAATTGAGGAGCATCCCTTCGTGCTTATTTTTTTAGAATCGTAATTTCGACATATTTCACAGTATTTTAAAGCTATACTGGTTTAAATCAACAAGTTTGATCTTAGTATGAAGAAAATAATTTAACGGGAGAGTGATTGGTTTGAAAAAAGTTGTTTTTGGAGTAATTATCGGGTTTATGCTGTCAACGTCTACAGTTGTATTGGCAGAAAATGTTAATGAGTCTATTTTAAAAGGAAGTTCCTACACCCAAGAAAAATATGTGCTTACTGAAGCCATTCAATTTATTACATCTAGGGTTAATGAAGAGGTTGATCCTAGCTACAAAATAAACTTGCCTCCAATACAAATACCAGTACCTATAATACTAACACCAATACCGTATCCAAATATTGAATAAATTATAGGGGAGCACTTTAGATAGAGCCTGATAAAGGGCTCTATCTTCAAATTATAGCAAAGTATAAGTTTTCTTACTTTTGATTCCTATAATTCGGGCTCGATCAGGGTGGAGAGGAACGTACTCAGCGGGAAATTGCTAAGGAGCTAGGCATATCACGCTCTTATGTGTCTCGCATTGAGAAGCGAGCATTAATGAAACTGTATCACGAATTTTACAAAACAAAAAAATAAAGCAACAACATGCAAACGGTTAATTTCCGACAGTATAAATGATTTCGAATTAGCGTAACACTAGGTTCAATATTTGATATTATCCCCTTTAACTAGACAGTAGTTAGAAACATCACTACGGTCTAGTTAAAGGGGTTTTTATTATCGTTATTCCCTCCTGCTTGGAAGCCTCCACTCCTTACGAAAGGCTAGTGGTGTCTTATCAATGCGATTTTTGAACAAATTAATAAAGTGACTCACATTATCTATTCCTACTTGGTTAGCGATTTCGGCAACGGTCATATCCGAGTACTTTAGCCATTCCTTAGCGTAATTGATACGGACATTGATGAGATACTCGTTCGGTGTGGATCCGGTATATTTTTTGAATTCCTTGGCCAGATGGAACTTATTAACCGAGAATTTATCAGCGAGTTCATCTAAGGTTATTCGCTCACTGAATCGTTTTTCCATATCGGCCATAGTGGCTTTCACATAGGCGGGAAGAATATATCCGGTATCAGGGAGATCATTCGTTGCTAGAAGTATATCTGTTAACAGCTGAACCAAAAGCTTCGAGCTTATAAGCTCCGATCGGATATCCCGATTTCGCTCAATTTCAATAATATCCCGCATATTAGCTGGGACAGGCGAATCTTGAGCCAATGTGACAACAGGGTTACCCAGCTTAGCATATTGCTCATAGTATCCACGCGTAGTAGCTCCATTCATATGAACCCATAGGATTTCCCATAGGTCCTGTTTATCCGTTGCATAATATTGGTGCTCCATACAGTCGATGAAGAATGCTTGACCGGGCAACAAAATGCAGGTCTTATTCTTGTACCGCAGAATTCCTTTACCCGATAAAGTATACACGAGCAAATACGAGTTCAGATGCTCTCGCTCTGTGTAATATAAAGGCTTTGTGCGAAAATACCCAGCCTCCTGTACATAAAAGTAAGATGATTTAGCTGTAGTGCTTGGAGTATGGATGTGTCTGATGGAATCCTCTGTCCAATCATACGAGGCACTCTCTTTGTAGCTCATATCGTCTGATTTCACCTCGTCAAGATACTATTATTTATAAACAAGATTATAGGATGTAATATCAATTGTAAGGCATTACAATTATACAATAAAGCTATTATTTTCAGTATGAATAGGGGGTATAACATTGTCTACACTATTATCAGCCATCAAACCAACTAGAAAGCCGCGAATTGGCTTGTATTCTATTGGATTAAGGGCGTATTGGAGTCAATTTCCTGGATTAAAGGAACGTTTAGTCGAATATGGTCAGTTTCTCGAGAAAGGGATGTCCCAATACGGAGAAATTTATAATTATGGTCTAGTAGATACAGAAGGCGAGGGAAGGAAGGCCGGCGAATGGTTTAATGGGCATAATCTAGACCTTATTTTCTGTCATTCGGCTACTTACTCAACAAGCTCTACGGTCTTACCTGTACATCAGATATGCAAGACTCCAGTAGTTATACTTAATTTACAGCCAACCGAACGAATTAATTATGAGCGTTCCACTACAGGGGAGTGGCTTGCTCACTGTGGTGCATGTCCTGTACCGGAAATTGCGAATGTGTTTAATCGTGCGGGAATTCCTTTCAGAATCATCAATGGTTTACTAGGATTGGATTATACACCCGCTATTTCACTAACTAATGAGAATACAAGAGAAAGACAAGAAGCGAAACGAGCTTGGAGGCTTATCGCAGAGTGGATTCGTGCTGCTGCTGTTCCGAGAACGTTGAAGCATAGTCGATTTGGATTTCTTGGTAATACCTACAGCGGAATGCTGGACATGTATAGTGATTTCACTATGCTCCAGGCTCAGACAGGCATACATGTGGAAGTTCTAGAGATGTGTGATTTGGACCGAATGCTTAGTGGGATTAACCCTTCAGAGGTCAAGGCCAAGCTCGAAGAGGTTCATAACATGTTCCAAATGAGTGGTGATTCACCTTCAGACCCAATTGCCAGGAAACCAACAGATGAACAAATGGAGTGGTCATGTAAGGTTGCAGCAGCCCAAGAAAAGCTGGTCAGAGAGTATGATCTAGATGCTCTATCCTACTACTATCATGGGGCACCAGGGGGGGAGTATGAGAAGCTTCAGGGTGGATTTATTGTGGGGCATTCCTTATTAACGGCGAGAGGTATACCATGCTCCGGAGAAGGCGATCTGAAAACGGCTGTAGCGATGAAAATATGCGATATCCTCGGCACCGGAGGCAGCTTCTCCGAGATAGTCGTCATTGATTATGTCGATGAGACCATCCTGCTTGGTCACGATGGCCCCTTCCATATCGCTATATCTAACGGAAAACCAATTCTGCGAGGAATGGGGCTTTATCACGGCAAACAAGGGACTGGGGTTTCCGTGGAAGCCAAGGTAAGAACGGGAGCGATTACGACATTAAACCTCACACAAACGGGGAATGGCAAGCTAAAGCTTATTATTAGTGAAGGAGAATCTACAGAGGGTGCAATCATGCAGATTGGTAATACACAGACGCCAGTCAAATTCTGCAAGCATCCAGATGAGTACATGGAGCAATGGTTTTCCGAAGCGCCGACTCATCATTGTGCAATGTCTATTGGTCATAATGCTTCCTTGTTCCAGAAGGTGGGCCAATTAATGGATATGCCACATGTAACTTTATAGAACTTTATAAATACTCGACTCTAGGTAGCATGGAATAATCCATTGCTGCCTTTTTCTATTGTTCGGACTCAAACACAAATGAACACAAAAGAAAGGAAATGTGATATGCTGTTGAAAAGTGCCTGCTCGTCAGCTATTTAAGACTTTAAGGAGTTTTGGAATGTTCGCCATCGAGAGACTAAATAAAATAAAAGAAAAACTATATAGAGAGAAGCGTGTTGATGTATTCGAGCTAAGTGAGCTCTTCTCTGTTACTGAGGTTACCATTCGTAGAGATTTAGACAAGCTGGAGCAGCAAGGCTTCCTTGTGAAAATTTACGGTGGTGCTGTACTTAATGACGAATTGGTGCAATCTCCAACATATACTGAACCTGAAGATAAGTCGATCGAAGAGAAGAGAATGATTGGTAAAATTGCTGCTCAGATGATAGAGAATGGGGATGCCATATATCTAAGCTCTGGTACGACTGCGCTAGAGATTGCAAGAAATTTAAAGGATAAGAAATTAACGGTTGTCACGAATGATCTCATGATTGCGTATGGGCTTAAGGATAGCTTAGGAGTTAAAGTCATCGTTACCGGGGGAGACCTTATTAAATCGACTTCGACTTTAGTTGGTGGGTTCGCGTTACAAGCTCTAAGTGGGATTAATATCAACAAAGCGTTCGTTGGTGTCAAGGGTGTGCATATGGATTCAGGCTATACCGTAGATAGTTATGAAGAGGTTATGCTAATAGAAGCAGTAAAGCGAATTTCTAATGAAATTATTGTTGTAGCGGATTATTCCAAGTTTAATTGTACAGGATTCGCCAGACTAGGAGACTTGTTAATGGCCAAGAAGGTCATTACCAATAAACAAATACCTTCAGACTTTAAGAAATACTACTTCGAGAATGCTGTAAAGCTATTTACGACATTTGAATTTGAATAATAACGATGAAGGGAGGGATTCGAATCAAATGGGTAACTTTCTAGAAATGAAGAAGATCACTAAGACCTTCAATGAGAATGTTGTATTGGATCAAATAGATTTTTGCGCGGATAAAGGACAGGTACATGCGATTATTGGTGAGAATGGTGCCGGAAAGTCAACCTTAATGAAAATGCTGGCAGGGTTGTTCCAGCCGGACTCAGGAGAAATATGGATTGATGGAAACCGAGTTTCCATTCAGAATCCGAAACACTCACAGGAGCTCGGAATCTCGATGATTTATCAAGAGATTAGGTTGTTCCCTGATTTGAATATCACTGAAAACGTATTCATTCGTAGGGAGCCTATCAAGAACCTGAAGTGGGTAAGGCTTATAGATTGGGAGAGAGCTTACAGGGAGACCTCACAATATTTAAGTGATTTTGGTCTAGATATTCATTCGAAGAGACTTATCAAAACGCTGAGCATAGGGCAACAAAAATTTGTGGAGATTATTAAAGCTTTATCACAGAATGCCAATATCATCATCATGGATGAGCCTACTGCCGCTCTAACGGAGCAAGAGATTGAATCGTTATTCCGAGTCATTCGAGATATAAAAAAGCTAGGGGTTACGATCATCTACATTTCACACAGAATCGAAGAAATTCAGAAAATCGCTGATCGTGTTACGGTTATTCGCGATGGACAAATAATCCAGACCTGCAATGTGGAGGATGCTAATATTAATGAGATCGTAAAGGTCATGGCAGGGAAGGATCTAGCGGACAGATACCCCAAGCTAAAGGTGAAGTTAGGTAAGGAAGCATTGCGTGTGGAAAAGCTAGGGTTTAATGGTCGCTTTCTAAATACAAGCTTTGATGTGAAGAAAGGCGAGATACTTGGTATAACGGGATTAAGCGGGTCGGGTAGAAGAACATTAGCCAAAGTACTGTTCGGTGTTCATGGTCCATATGAAGGAACTATATTCATTAACGGTAAGCCTTTTAGAACGATGACACCCCACTTAGCGATTACGAATGGTCTATGTTATGTGACTGGAATTGGTACGGATGAGGGCCTCATCTCTAATGCGCCTATTACTAAGAATATTACATTAGCTAATCTGAAGCGGGTTTCTAGAGCTGGCTTTATAGATAAAGAGATTGAATCCGATTCGGCTAAGGATCTTATCGATCGAATGGAGATAACCGCTGGTGAGCAGGAAATTGTGGATAATCTAAGTGGAGGCAAGCAGAAGAAGGTGATCTTTGCCAAAGCACTGTTCACGAATGCCAAAATCTTCATTATTGATGAACCAACTGCGGGAATTGACATTAGCTCGAAAATTGATATCTATAATATTATGAATGAATTGGTCCTATCGGGAGCATCGGTCATTATGATATCCTCAGACTTATCTGAGGTTATTGGGATGTGTGATCGAGTCCTAGTTATGTATAACGGAGAGATCCGCAAAATCTTCAATAAAGAGGATGCCTCCCAGGAGCAAATTCTTTATTACGCCTCGGGTGGCAAATAAAGCATATTACCAGGTCTATACTAGGTAAGTAAGGATAAGTCGTGATAGTAACGTCAGTACATTGGCGTGAGAAATCACGACTTTTTTTGTAATTATGTGGAAGTGGGTGAGAAGATGTAAGAAAAAATAAAAATAATTTTGAACATAAGAAGGATTCTAGATAAAAATGACGAATAGTTAAACAACGAACACAAACGAACATCAAAGAAAACAATAGTGCATATAATTTGTAATAATGATGATCGGTTTGTTACTATTAATAGCCTTATATAAATAATACTGGATTGGAGTAAGAGCTTATGTCTGATTACGTGCTTGAATTGAAAGCGATTACCAAGACATTTCCTGGTGTCAAAGCGTTAGAACAGGTGAGTTTTCAACTAAAGCAGGGTGAGATTCATGCTCTGATGGGTGAGAATGGTGCCGGAAAATCTACATTTATCAAAATTATTACAGGTGTACATAGACCAGATGAAGGCGAAATTCTCTTAGATGGCAATAAAATTGAGTTTAAAAGCCCGAATGATGCCCAAAAGCATGGTATTGCAGCCATTTATCAGCATGTTACATGTTATCCGGATTTAAGTGTGACTGAGAATATATTCATGGGTCATGAAAAAGTGCAGAAGGGCACAAAACGAATTCTATGGAATGACATGAACTTGGAGGCAAGGAGGCTATTGGATGAGTTGGGTGCTAACTTTGACCCTAGAACTCAGATGGGAGGCTTAAGCGTTGCCCAGCAGCAAATTGTCGAAATTGCTAAGGCGCTCTCAACGGATGCCAAGATTATTATTATGGATGAGCCTACAGCTGCTTTAACGAAGAAGGAAAGTGAAGAGTTATATGTAATTGCCGAACAGCTACGTGATAAAGGTACTGCGATCATCTTCATTTCTCATCGATTTGAGGATATGTATAGACTTGCAAGCAAAGTTACTGTATTGCGGGATGCACAATATATCGGAACATGGAATGTTAATGAAATATCTAATGAAGATCTAGTAATAGCCATGGTTGGTCGGGAGATCACTCAGATGTTTCCTAAGCGAAAGGCGAAAATTGGAGATGAGGTTCTTCGGGTAGAGGGATTAGGGAAAACTGGGTTTTTCGCTGATGTTTCCTTCAACTTACATCGTGGTGAAATTATTGGCTTAACTGGCCTGGTTGGAGCAGGACGTACAGAAGTATTCCAATCCATCTTCGGCATTACCTCTTATGACAAGGGAAAGGTTTATGTCAAAGGTAATGAAGTGAGAATCACGGATCCTTTACAAGCGATGAATATGGGTATTGGCTACTTACCAGAGGATAGACAGAAGCAAGGCCTTGTGCTCCAATGGGGAATTGGTCGGAATATTACATTATCCGCATTAGAAAGGTTCTCAAGTAAAGGTTGGTTGAAGGATGAACTGGAGTCGGAGGTCGCTAAATCATTATCAGAGAGAATGAATGTAAAGGCGAATAGTATCTTTGATCTTGCCAGCTCCTTATCTGGGGGGAATCAGCAAAAGGTAGTCGTGGCTAAACTGCTTACCGCGGATTTGGATATCATTATCCTCGATGAGCCCACCAAGGGCGTTGATGTAGGAGCGAAATTCGCTATGTATGAAATCATTAATGAGTTAGCGGACCAAGGCTATGGTGTCATATTAATTTCTTCTGAGATGCCTGAAGTTATTGGGATGAGCGACAAAATTATCGTTATGCGTGAAGGAAGAATTACAGCCATCTTAGAACAGGCTGAAGCGACGCAAGAGGCTATTCTAGAAGCTGCCATGATGAGTAAATAACAACGGAAGCTTGTACGGATGGAGTTTAATGATAAAGGATGGGGCATTTATGACTGAAAAGGCTATGAGTAAAGTATCGATAGGAGCAAGTATTGCTAAGTTTAGGGAGTTAGGTTTATTAGTTTTCATCGTCCTGCTCTCAATCGTTGTACAGCTGCGAAATCCTAGCTTCCTTACTATAGAGAATATTAATGACATGATGACGAATACAGCTATCCTGAGCATTCTTTCAGTAGGTATGATGCTGGTAATTGTCACTAGAGGTATAGATTTGTCAATTGGCGCTACATTAGCTCTCTCTGGTATGATCGCAGCTCTAACGGTGAGTGATTATCCAGACCTGCACCCTATTCTAGCTATTCTTCTGGGAACCTTAATAGGACTTATATGTGGAACTATTCTTGGCTTTCTAATCTCAAAGGGTGGAATATTACCGATCATCGCTACACTGGGTTTAATGAACGTATTCAGGGGACTTACTTATATGGCTAGTGGTGGAAAATGGGTTAGCGCATACCAAATGCCCACCAGCTTCAAGAGTATCGCTACAAGTAAGATATTGGGATTGAATACCTTGATTGTCATTGCCATTCTCATCTATATCATTGCGTATTATTTCATTAATCACACTCGAACGGGTAGGCAGATATACGCCGTAGGAAGTAACCCGGAGTCAGCTAAGATTAGCGGAATTAACATTGATCGAATCCTTCTTCTTGTATACGCCATCATGGGGTCGTTATCCGGTCTCGCGGGTGTTCTGTGGGTTTCCAAATTCGCCTCTGCTCAGGGAGACACAGCGATGGGTTACGAATTCAGTGTGATTGCAGCTTGTGTTCTCGGTGGAGTAAGTATTGCAGGTGGTTCAGGCAAGATATCGGGTATCATTCTGGGTTCCATTCTGCTAGGAATCTTAAATAATGCATTGCCGTTAATTAACGTTTCTCCTTTCTGGCAGATGGGTATTCAAGGCTCGATCATCCTCATAGCTGTCATGATAAACGCTTTAGTTAAGCGGGGCGTAGATCGAAATCATCTTATGAGGAGGAAGATTTAACAGATGAATAATAAACTTATATTAGCCAAACAGGATTTCTCATTCAAGAGTTTCTTCCTTCAATGGGAATGGATGCTCATCCTATTATTTATTCTTGTAAATATTATTAACGCAAGTCTTTCCCCCTATTATCTTGAATTTAATAGCTTACGGGATGCGACGATGACGTTCCTCGACAAATCCTTTATCGTACTTCCGATGGTATTCATCATGATTCTTGGTGATATTGATATCTCCGTAGCATCTACGGTTGCGCTGTCTTCGGTCATTATGGCCGATTTATACAACATGGGTGTTCCGATGGAGCTTGCCATGATGATCTGTCTCCTAGTGGGTACGGTGTGTGGACTTATTAATGGGATACTTATCGTGAAGTTCAAGGAATTATCCGCCGTTATTGTTACACTCGCAACGATGATTATTTATCGAGGCATTGCTTATATTATTCTGGAGGATCAGGCATCAGGAAAATTCCCTGAATGGTATAGCTTCTTGGGCTGGGGTTACATAGGTGGCATTCCATTTATATTAATTATCTTTATTGTTTTTGCTATCGCCTTCGCTCTGTTGCTCCACAAGACGATTTTTGGACGAAGAATTTATGCTATGGGCAACAATGTGACAGCTAGCCGATTCTCAGGAGTTCAGGTCGACAAAATTAAGATTATTGTGTTTACCCTAACAGGACTGATGGCTGCAGTAACCGCCCTTTTCCTTACTTCGAGAATGGGCAGTACGAGACCTAATATTGCTATGGGTTATGAGTTGGATGTCATTGCGATGGTAGTTCTTGGTGGAATTAGTACCACTGGGGGTAAAGGAAGAATGATTGGTGCGATTATCGCTATCTTCCTCATCGGATTCTTAAGGAATGGACTTGGGTTAATCAATGTGCCTGCCCAGGTATTACTTATCATTATCGGATTGTTATTGATTTTTGCGGTTATGGTTCCGAATTTAAAGACTTACCGAGATAAGCTTCGTAGGTCGAATTAACAACTGATACTAAACAGATCTAGACTGTTTTGTATATATAGGAACACCGAAGGCTAGTATTCGTTTGTTCCGTAGTTAAGCTTCCGAAGGCATTCGGAAGCTGACGCAACCACCAACCATTTGAGGGGGAAATGAAATTGAAAAGGCTCGTAGCAGTTAGTTTAGCAATTATGCTTGTATTATCCGTGTTAGCAGCATGCAGTAGTAACTCAAATGATAACTCAAGTGCTACAGATGATGGGGCTAAGAAGAAATATGCTATTATCTTTAAGAACACAGGTAATCCATATGGTGAGAAGGAAATGGAAGGCTTTAAGAACGCCATTGAAGAAATCGGGGGAGAAGCCATTCTGAAGGCTCCAGATCAACCAACTGCAGAAGCGCAAATTCAGATGATTGAGGAGTTGATTTCTCAGAAGGTTCATGCTATTGCTATGGTAGGTAATGACCCAGATGCACTTCAGCCTGCTCTTGAGAAGGCCATGAAGGCTGGTATCAAGGTGCTCTCATTGGATTCAGCGGTGAATGCGAAGAGTCGTATGGTTCACATCAACCAAGCGGATCCAGAAAGAATTGGCCGCGTTCAAGTTCAAGCAATTTATGACATGATTGGCGGTAAAGGGGAGATAGCGGTACTTAGTGCGACTTCTCAAGCGACTAATCAGAATGCTTGGATTGAATGGATGAAGGAAGAGCTCAAGGATCCAAAGTATAAAGATATGAAATTAGTCAAGGTAGCTTATGGTGATGATCTCAGAGATAAGAGCGTTTCTGAAACAGAAGCTCTTCTGAAGTCCTTCCCAGATTTAAAAGGTATTATCTCTCCTACTACAGTAGGTATTGCAGCAGCTGGTAAGGTACTAACAGATAAGGGTTTGATCGGTAAAGTTCATCTAACAGGTCTTGGTTTGCCAAGCGAGATGGCCGATTATATCGAAAGTGGTGCGTGTGAGTGGATGTATCTTTGGAACCCGCTTGATGTTGGTTACTTGGCAGGCTTTGCCGCTGATGCACTAGTCAAAGAAACCATTACAGGTAAAGTTGGCGATAAGTTTAGTGCCGGCAAGCTTGGAGATAAAGAAGTCATTGCTGATGGTGAAGGTACTCAAGTCATGTTAGGTGACCCATTCAAATTCGAGAAGTCTAATATTGCTGAATGGAAAACAGTCTACTAATCGTAATCTCTAAAGATGCACCTCCTACGAACACATAAGTTTGTAGGAGGCTTTTCACTTGACACACAGGAGTCTTCTGCATCAGCATTACGAATAGAGAACAATATTCTTACAGCAAACCACACATAATTTCAATATGGTAGGAGGAGTATAACATGTCGAATAAGTATGCATGGACCTGGAACATCAAAGAGGAATGCTTAGAGGAGTATGTGCGATTACACTTGGCCCCATGGCCGGAAATTATTGAGGAGCATAGTAGAGCGGGGATCAAGAATTACTCTATATTCCAGAACGGCAATCAATTTTTCTATTGCTTTGAATGTGATGATACTGAGGCAGCATTCGCTTATATAGCTAATAGTGACGTATGTAATAGATGGAATGCTATCACATCAACGATGGTTGAGGGATCCTTTGATTTTAATGAAGCTGAACCGATTAAGCCAATGCTGGAAGTATTCTATATGGAGTAAATATTTGGGGAAATTCAATTAAAGGAGGTGGTTAAACATAGTTTAACGGCTATTAAGTTGTGAGCGTTTACATTACGAAGGGAGATATTAATTATGAGAACTTATTACCATCAATAGCGTTTGAAGCTGATAATTGGAGGTTTATGGTAGTGACGTAACTAAATATGAATGAACGTCAATCTATAAGATTGGCGTTTTTTTATCTAACAAATAGACACTATTTCGAACAATTGACATATTTATTACATGGAGAACTGAATAGTATAATTATGGTAGTATTTACTGTTGACACTATGTGTGGAAATCCACAACGATTTTTAGTGGAAATACAGATATACGTCCTCGATATTTTTCGGTATGCTTATTAATAAGAAAGACTGTCTTAAAACCTATGTAAGAGGAAGGAGAATATCCATGAGTGCCTTGATAAATAACGAACTGCAAGCGCTTCAAAATGTTCGCGCTAACCTAGAATCATGCATATTGGGTAAGGCAGATGAGATTAAATTACTGTTAACCGCTTTGCTTGCCGGAGGGCATGTGCTGTTAGAAGACGTACCAGGAACCGGGAAAACCATACTTATAAAAGCTCTTGCTAAATCAATTGATGGGCAATTCAGGCGTATACAATGTAACCCTGACTTATTACCTACTGACATAACAGGTGTATCCATATATCATCCTCGTCAAGAAGCTTTTATATATCGTCCGGGCCCAGTCATGGCCAACATTCTGTTAGCTGATGAGATTAACCGAGCTACAACAAAGACACAATCTGCTATGTTAGAGGCTATGGAAGAAGGCCATGTAACGGTGGATGGGGAACAGCACCTACTTCCAGATCCCTTCTTATTATTAGCCACGCAGAATCCAATCGATTTTGAAGGTACTTATGTTCTCCCTGAAGCACAGCTGGATCGATTCATGCTGAAATTTAAGCTTGGTTATCCAGAAGAAGCAGTTGAGAAGCAAATGTTGAAATCCCAAAGCTCAGGACATCCAATCGACAACCTAAAGGCAGTAACGAATATCGAGGAAATCAAGGCATTACAAGCGGCTGCTACCAATGTTCACCTAAGCGATGCGGTAAGTGATTATATTGTCCATATTGTACGTAGGACAAGAGAGCACCCGGATGTTTTCCTTGGTGCGAGTCCGCGTGCGACGCTTGCCTTAGCGAAAGCAGCGAAAGCCTATGCATTGATTGATCAACGCGATTTTGTCTTACCAGATGATATTAAGCATCTGGCAACATATGTGTTGGGACACCGCATGATACTGAACTCGGAAGCTCGGATGGCAGGTGCCTCAATTACGACGGTACTTCAGTCTGTGTTCCAACAGGTAAAGGTTCCCGTCGGATTGGAGAAGTGATCCTGATGGTTAGTTTCATCCGTGGTTGGTTGGGTTCACCCATTAAATTTTCTTCTAAGTTTTGGTATTTCTTCACTTGTGTGTTTACTTGTACGTTTTTCATGTTATTCCAAGGTGGCAAGCTAGCTTTCATGCTGTTCTTTATAATGATTGTACTCTCTGCATATTTGTGGTTGGGCAAATGGAGTGGTATTAATCGAACTACTGGAAGTCGAGTATTGCTCAATCTGAATAAGAATATGTCTATAGAAGCGGGTACATCGATCGCTGTTAAGATTAATTTATCTATTCCTGGCTTCTGGCCTATTCCATATGTCATGCTTAAAGATCGACTAGTTCGTCGTAACGGTGGTGAGGTCATATTCGAAACTTCAGCGATTCCAGATTGGAAACGTCGTGGTGAGGTCGAATATGTAACTAAGCCTCTTCAACGTGGGTTTTACCATTTTGCCGATGTGGAATGCTCTACTGAAGATATATTTGGTTTATTCAAACACAATGGATCTATAGTGTTATATGATTCGTTCATGGTAAAGCCAAAGACGGTGGTCATTAAGGATTGGCAGCAATTTCACAACTCCTTCAAAGGACATCATTATAATTCAACAACAACACGAGCACTCCGTGAGACAACACAAATTAATGGCGTGCGTGAATATATTTATGGAGATCGTTTATCGAGGATTCACTGGAATGCAACCGCTAAGACGGGTACTTGGAAGTCCAAGGAATTCGAACGCGAATCACTGCCCAAAACGGTAGTTATGGTCGATCGTAATATGAATAATTATAAGAGTAAGAATGATTTCGAGCTTGCTGTATCTGTAGCCGCTTCATTGATGGACTATGGATCACAGAAAGATTTAGCGATGGGTCTCTTATCAGTTGGTTCGAACGCAGTCTTCATGGAGCCACTACGTGCAACATCACATTACCGTGTAGTAAGTCAACATCTGATTGATATAGAAGCGGACGGACAGTACTCTCTACTAGACATACTCAAGGATCGTGCACGTCATTACTCTCAAGGCTGCTTCTTCGTTGTCATAACTCCTCAGATGGATGAATCTCTATTACAAGCGCTTCATTGGATTAATCATCGACAGATGAACCCTTGTCATATTCTAACAGGTAATCCTACTGTCTCTGGTAATGCTTATAATCCAGTTAAGCCAAGTGATGTAGAAGATTGGCTACGCAGTCTTCATAGTAGGGGTATGCTTGCCTATGCTGTTAAAGAGCTACAAGACCTTCCGGTTATGTTGGGGGGGAAGAACCGGTGAGTACGATGAGTACAGATACCACTTATAGTTATCAGCCTAAACGTCACCCTATTATGTCTGTCATTAATGGTGTCTTTAGCCAGTGGCAGTATAAGCTGCGTGTTATTCTATCAGGACTTGTGCTTGCACAATTCTTAGTTTGGTTCAATTCTTATTGGCTGCACGAGACGACCTGGCTTGTATCAGCGACTTTAGTAATTACGTGCATCTTAGGGATGTTCCCTAAATTTCATTGGATTGCTCGTAGAATAGTAGAATTATTCCTTATTCTTATTACCCATATTCAAGCATTAAATGTGAGTTGGACTTCTCTAGAGAGTGGGATACTAGGAGGAAAGCTTGGTCGGGTAGGTGATTTCCTAAGCTCGAGCGGTCATTATATGGCTCAAACCTCTCCCTACATTTGGTTTTCTCTAGGATCATGGGTCGTCTATCTCACTATGATTGCTTGGCTTAGCGAACGTGCTCGAATTATTCTTGTAATTGTTGTAAGTGTCATTATCTTCGCTGTGGTCGATTCATATAGCCACTATATTTTTTGGGATCAAGTGGCCTATATCATATTTAGCGGACTAGCTTTAATCGTCATTGAGCATTTTGAACATTTTAAGCGTAAGCATCCTGCAAGCTGGGCTTACTTTAGTGATTATCCATTCGTTATAGCAACTCCAATCGTATTGATTATTGCAATCATTATGTTTATAGGCTCTCTTGCTCCGAATGCCCGACCGATCCTAACCGATCCGTATACAGCTTATAAACATTTGAAGGGTGAGTCTGTCATTACTTCTGGGAAGGGCTTTTCCTCTCCTAGTCGCAGCTTATTGAATACTTCCTCAGGGTACGGTCGTGATGATTCTTCGCTCGGTGGTGGATTTGATTATGATTTCTCTGAGGTATTACGAGTGGAGACAGATCAAAGAAGCTATTTGCGTGGAGAGACCAAATCGTTATATACGGGACAAGGTTGGGAGTTAAGTGATTCTGACCAAACTGCAGCAACGGTTAATGCTGCTTTCCAGGCAGAGCTTGAGCCTTTCGAATGGGGAGCAGAGCCTACCTACGAATCCGTCGAGGTTGAACAGATCATTCGATTGACTAATGACAAAAGCTATCCTGTATTGTTCGGGGCTCATCCAATAAGCTCTATTGTCAATGTTGAGACAGTACAAGGACCAGGAATCCAAGGAGTACCTTCAGACGCATTCTGGTCCGCTAGTCAAGGTGAGCTTCGATGGAATAGTGATGTGGCGTATCCTTTCATGTATACCCTTCACTCCAAGCTACCTCTTATTAATGAAACAGCATTATTAGAATTGCCTGCTTTGGAGTATGAGGGAGAGCTCTGGAATCCCTATCTTCAGCTACCTGAGACATTACCTGATCGAGTAAGGGAGCTAACTGAAGAGATTACAAGCGAAGCCGTATCACCGTATGAGAAGGTGAAGCTAATTGAAGCCTATCTACAAGAAAATTTTGAATATACGAATAAACCGGATCTCAGCTTAGGAGAAAGTGCTGACTTCGTCGACAGGTTTTTATTCGAAATCCAGTCAGGGTATTGCGATTACTACTCTACCTCGATGGCGGTTATGGTGAGGACGTTGGGTCTACCAGCTCGCTGGGTAAAAGGTTATACTGGCGGAAGCCTCGATGTGGATGAGTTTCTGAATGCCGGAATGCCAGAAGAGATTGCTAATCAAATCGGTATCCAAACCTATATCGTGAGAAACTCAGATGCGCATTCATGGGTCGAGGTATACTTTGAAGGATGGGGCTGGTTACCCTTTGAGCCGACAGCAGGATTTCTATTACCAACGGTCGTCGCAGAGGATCAGGAGGAAGCTCTTCAATTTGATCCATTAACAAATCTAACAGGCGAAGCAGGTAATGGCGCATCCAGTGATTCGTGGTTTACGCCTTTGAAGATTGCTCTGTTGGGAGTCATTATTATAGTAATATTTATTATTTTGCTCGGTATTCGAGTGGGTTGGTGGCGTGAATTCATTGCGCTCCGAACCCGGCATCGCGAGTTAAACATGAATCAACAAGCACTTCAAGAATTAAACGGTATTATCCGGATGTTCAGAAAAAAAGGATATATTCGACATCTTCATGAAACGTTGAGAGAATCCTTCGCAAGATGGAATGAACAGAACCGTTGGCTTAAGAAGGATCTAGATCAGCTATTATCTTTAATGGAAAAGGCGAAATACAGTCCATATAGTATTACTGGCGATGATCTATCGTTAATTGTAAAAACTAAGCGGAAGCTAAAAGAAGAGCTATGATATAAGGTATCTAACCCTAAGGATCGTTAGCATATGCATCTATGGATCGTGCCAGCAATTTAGTGGAAGTTATACAGTAACGGTTCCTTTCTTTATTTTTGCAAGCAAATGGGTACATATGGTATAGTTTGGCGAATGAAATAGATTGAGGTGAACGGTATTGCTTAAGAATTTTATCCCGCAGCTACAAGTGGACTCCATATATCAGATTAATCTGCAGCAGCTGAAGGAAAGCGGAATTAAAGGCATTATTACTGATTTGGATAATACATTGGTAGGTGCTAAGGAACCGAATACAAATCCTCAGCTCGTTGAATGGTTCAAGCTTGTCGAAAGCTTGGGCTTTCAACTAGTTATTGTCTCGAATAATAGTCGGCTTCGAGTGGCAGCGTTCTCGGATGCTGTCAAGCTTCCATATGTTTATCGTGCGCGGAAGCCAATGAGTAAATCGTTTCAAAAGGCATTAAGGATAATGAATTTACAAGCTGATCAATCAGTAGTTATTGGAGATCAACTTCTAACAGACGTACTTGGAGGTAACCGAATGGGCTTGTATACCATATTGGTAACTCCATTCTCTCTTGAGGATGAAAGCTTCTTTACTCGGATCAATCGTAGAATTGAAAGAAATATCTGTAGGGTAATGAAAAAGCGGGGATGGATTACATGGGACAGGTAGCAACCATAGGACTGCTAAATAACACAAATATCTACGGTATAAATCAACAGGAGGCCAAGGATGACATCTAAGGAAACCCCAGAGCTACAGGGAGCATGTGCGGGCTGTGGCGCTAAGCTACAAACAGAATCTCAAGAAAAATTAGGTTATATGCACCCTTCCGGATTGAATCGCACTCCAGCCGTTTGTCAGCGCTGCTTTCGGATTAAACACTACAATGAAATGTCCTCAGTGACTCTCAATGAGGATGATTTTCTACGTATTCTTAATCACATCGGTCTTTCCACCGGTTTAGTTGTACATATCGTTGATCTATTTGACTTTGAGGGCAGTATTATTAGCAGTCTCGAGAGATTCGTTGGAACGAATCCGATCATTCTTGTTGCGAACAAGATTGACCTTATCCCCAAGAATATAAATCGCAATAAAGTTGTCAATTGGGTGCAGAAGCAGGCGAAGGAAGCGGGCTTGAAGCCGCTAGAGACGATATTGGTTAGCGCCAAGACGAACGAGGGCTTCGATCGCTTAGTCGAGCTGTTGGCGAAGCACCGCAAAGGTAAAGATATTTATGTAGTAGGTGCTACGAATGTAGGGAAATCGACACTCATTAACAGACTTATTCGTGATCTAAGTGAGCTAGATGCGGAGTTAACTACATCACGATATCCGGGAACAACATTAGATATGGTTCATATACCACTCGATGATGGTAAGGCTATTATTGATACTCCAGGAATCGTATATCGTTCCAGATTAACGGAGATGATCTCCAAGAATGATCTAGAGATAATTACGCCAGACAAGCCCATTAAAGCAATGGTTTATCAGCTAGATGAAGGTCAAACATTATTCTTCGGGGCGCTTGCTCGTATGGATTTTGTCAAAGGGGCTCATCAATCCTTCGCATGCTTCATATCGAATAGTCTAAAAATTCATCGTACAAAGCTGGAGCGAGCAGATGAACTATATCGGGAACATAAAGGTGTCATGCTTCAGCCACCTAGTGTAGATCGAATACATGAGTTGCCTGATTGGACCAGACATTCCTTGCACATACCTCGTGGTGGCGGTAAGGATGTCATTATCTCTGGTCTTGGTTGGATTAAGGTGAATAGCGATACTGGCGCAGAGCTGACGGTACATGCCCCCAAGGGTATCAAGGTGCTAGTCCGTGATTCTCTGATCTAGATGTACGTCCAAGTCTAGATTAAACCATTCTGATTGAGAGGAGGTAATCATTTGAGCACTTTACACAATCAATCGATTCTGGATAGTCATACGGTCATGTATGGTGTGTTCGGCGACCCGGTTAAACATTCCAAATCACCACTTATGCTCAATCGTGCCTTTCAGGAGAGAGGGATTAACGCGGCATATACTGCTTTTCATGTTACTCCAGAGAAGCTCGAATCTGCAGTTTTAGGCATTAGAGCGCTTGGTTTTGGCGGTGTGAATGTGACTATTCCACATAAACTGGAGGTTATGCGTTACCTTGATCATATAGATGAGGATGCAAGAACTATGGGCGCAGTGAACACGATCGTCAATCGGGATGGTCAGCTAATTGGTTATAACACAGATGGCATCGGTTATGTTCGTTCGCTGAAGGAGGAAACCGGCTTTCAGGTGCAAGGCAGCAAGCTCTTGCTAATTGGTGCAGGTGGAGCAGCTAGAGGCGTCGCTTATGCACTAGCCAAGGAATCTCCGGCCATGATCTACATCGTTAATCGCTCGAAGGACCGAGCAGAGCAATTATCGAAAGACATCAGTCGTATGGTAGAATGTGTGAGTGTTGATCTTTCGGAACTAAATGATGTTCCACAGGTAGACTTCATGGTGAATACAACATCGGTTGGAATGTATCCACATATTGATGAATTGCCGATAGATCCTATATGGATGAAACGTTGGATAGATAGTCATACGATCGTAAGTGATTTGGTGTACAATCCGCTGCAAACTCGATTTCTTAGAACTGCAACTGAGATGGGTGCAAGAGATCACTCCGGACTAGGGATGTTCGTTTATCAAGGAGCCTATGCCTTTGAATATTGGACAGGTCAGCAAGCGCCAGTTGCCGTAATGCGAGACATCGTTGAACGATCATTTCAGCTTTAATTAGTAGAAGAGGAGCAACATTACATGCTAACAGGTAAACAAAAAAGACATCTTCGTTCATTGGCACATCATCTCGATCCTATATTCCAAGTAGGAAAAGCGGGGATGAATGAGCATTTGATCCGACACGTAGTTGAAGCATTGGAGCCACGAGAATTAATTAAGGTATCCATACTGAACAACTCCGAGGTTGATCGTAATGAAGTGGCCGCATGGTTGGCCGAAGGGGCAGAAGCCGAGCTTGTACAAGTGATTGGGCGGACCATTATTCTGTACAAAGAATCCAAGGATCACAAAAAAATCGAATTACCAAGGTAAGGATGGTGAGCGTATGAACATCGGGATTATGGGAGGAACGTTCGACCCGTTACATCTCGGACATCTACTAGTAGCTGAACAGGCAAGAGAGCAGATGTCCTTGGATGAAGTCTGGTTCATGCCTTCTAATCAACCACCTCACAAGGATCACCAGCCCAAAGCTAATCCACAGCATCGTATAGAGATGGTTCGAAGTGCGATAGCCAATCACCCGGACTTTAAGCTCTGTGAGCTAGAATTTGAACGGGGTGGCACCTCATACTCTGTGGATTCTGCCTATATGCTGAAGGAGCGTTATCCGAATGATCAGTTCCATTGGATCGTTGGATCGGATATGGTACAATACTTGCCCAAATGGCATAGGATTCAAGAGATGTCCACGATGGTGTCATTTATTGGTTTAGATCGACCAGGTTATAAGGATTCTGAGCGAGATATACCAGATTGGTTAACGAATTCGTTGGTTATGATTGAGATGGTCCAATTCGATATCTCGTCTACGGAGATCAGAGATCGATTAGCCAACGGACGATCAGTAAGGTATATGTTACCCGACGCAGTCTGGTCTTATATACGGGGGAATCAACTATATGGAACGTAAGGACGTACTGGATTCTGTAAGAGACCGATTACCGAAGAAAAGGTGGGAGCATGTTCAGGGTGTTATGGAAACTGCCGTTATCCTTGCACAGAGGTTTGGGGCTGATCCTGTAAAGGCTGATTTAGCGGCGATTATGCATGATGTTGCTAAGTATTGGCCAATTGTACAATTAGAACAAGCGGTTATCGAGCACCATATACAAGATGACTTACTGCGATATGATAGGCAGCTACTCCATGCACATGTGGGTGCTTACGTGGCGGAAACTGAATACGACATCCGCGATCCCGAGGTCTTAGATGCCATCCGATATCATACGTCTGGTCGTGAGCATATGACGGTTCTGGATAAAGTGGTCTGCTTGGCAGATTATATGGAACCAGGCCGTGACTTTCCAGGTGTAGATGAAATTCGTAAATTAGCTGAGACTAACCTAGACCTAGCACTTATTGCTGGATTCGATTCAACCATTAGCTACCTAATAGCCAAAGGGAAATCGATCTATCCTCGTACGATCATGGCACGCAATAGCTTGATTGAACACATGTTAAATAACCCAGGAGGCTAACCTATGCCGAAAAAAGTAGATGATTTAAAGAAGTCAGAAGCGGTCATGACCCAAGTGGTACGCGCTATGGAAGATAAGAAAGCGATGAAGGTTGTCGTACTAAACCTAATCGATATCTCGTTAGTTACGGATTACTTCGTTATCTGTCATGGTAATTCGGACATTCAAGTGCAGGCGATTGCGACAGCTGTGAAGAAGGCAGCGGATGAGAGTGGTGCCACAATTCGTGGTCTTGAAGGGATGGATACAGCTAGATGGGTACTCATCGATCTAGGAGATGTTGTAGTACACATTTTCCACAAGGATGACAGAGATTATTATAATTTGGAGCGGCTTTGGTCTGATGCCAAAGTGGTTGAGTACGTATGATGCAAGCAGGGACAGTAGTTGAGCTCTTAGTTGACAGAGAAGTATCACCGAATGGATATTTTCTCACCTCAGGAACGAAGGATGTTCTGCTCCACTATAGTGAGGTTGTAGGAGAGATACAGGTAGGCCAGCGCGTGAGTGTTTTTATATTCTATGACTCAGAGGATCGATTAGCTGCAACGATGCGTGAGCCAAAGCTGAGACTTGGAGAATTGGGTCTACTGGAGGTAGTGGATGTACATCCTAACCTTGGTGCTTTCCTAGAGATCGGACTTTCTAGGCATCTTCTCTTTCCGATGTCAGAGCTACCACTTCAACCTAACTTACGTCCGACCATTGGTGACCAGTTATTCACTGTACTCGGTAACGATAAACAGGGCCGATTGTTGGCCAAATGGGCTGGAGAAAACAAGCTAGCTGAATTAGCCTTTCATGCACCTACCTCCTGGAAAAATCGGTGGGTTGATGCGATAGTATATAAACCAATGGATGAAGCTACATATGTGTTATGTCCAGGTGGCGTACTTGGATTCGGAGCAATCGGGATGATTCACCAATCCGAACGCACTCGATCTCTTCGGTTAGGGGAGACTGTGAATGTACGAGTAACCTTCGTTCGAGAAGATGGAAGAATTAATCTCTCTATGCGTCCACTGAAGCAGCAGGGGCGTGAAGATGATGCTGAACGCCTGTTAGCTTTTCTGAAAGAACGTCCTAATCAAGCGATGCCCTACTCAGACGAAACATCAGCAGAAATCATTATGAACCGGTTCGATCTGAGTAAATCAGCCTTTAAGAGAGCCATAGGGAAGCTAATGAAAGATGGTCTTGTATATCAGAAAGGCAGCTGGACCCATCTGAAGGAAGAAGCTACTGTGGATGCTGATCCATCGGAATTGTAGGAAAAGTCATGCCAGCGAGTGATTGCTAGAGCTTCCATGTAGAACGTTTAGGAGTGAGCTAAGTGGCGTATGCACAATTTGCCTATCATTACGATCGATTGATGTCAGACATGCCATATCCAAGCTGGATGAGCTTTCTTAGACAATGCTGGCAGCAGTACGACGTAAGTCCGCAAACACTCGTTGATCTTGGATGTGGAACGGGAAGCTTATCCCTACCCTTGGCCCAAGCGGGTTTGCAGGTTACTGGCATCGATATCTCATCGGACATGCTAGCTGTGGCTCAGGACAAATCAGAGGAGCTAAGAAAGCTCTCTGGATTTGCTAAGGGTGGCTCCGTGCAGTGGATGGAGCAGGATATGCGGGAGTGGTTGTTGTCGGCCCCAGTTGATTGTGTGATATCCTTCTGTGATTGCTTGAACTACTTAACGGATGAGGCGGATATCCGACTTGCCATGGAAAAATCCTATGCAGGACTTAGATCGGGTGGATTATTCATTTTCGATATACATGCTCCGCGACAGCTTGTCGGTTATGCGGAATCTCAACCTTTTGTCATGGACGAACAAGACATTTCGTACATATGGACATGTGATTATGACGAGGCTCGGATGGAGATTGAGCATCATCTATCGATTTTTGAACGGCAGAATGTGAAGGGTTTAGATCTATATCGCAAAATAGAAGAAACTCACGTGCAGCGAGCTTACCCGCAGGAATGGATGGTAGATCAGCTTAACGCGTGTGGATTCGACATATTATCGGTTAGTGCGGATTTTACCTTCGAGCCTCCCACACAGCAGTCGGAGCGATTGTTCTTCGTAGCAAGGCGCCCTTGACAGAGCTCCTAACAATTTCATATAATCATAACAATTGAAAACTTGAATAAGACAATGATAAGGACATCTATTCGTTTGTTGCCTTTCAGAGAGCCGGGAGAAAAGTGGTGGAAGCCGGTAGGAACGATGAATGAACTCACCCTTGGAGTCGAATACGATCGCCCGCGTTAAGGGCTCAGAGTGAATGGGAGCTTATGAAGTTGATTAGGCCTCATTAATTAGGGTGGTACCACGGGAAATGATAACCTCTCGTCCCTAGCGATAGCGCTAGTGATGGGTGGTTTTTTTGTTTTTCTAATAAGGAATCTGAAGGGAGCAAGGGTTATGTCGCAGGATATAAAGAACAGTGGGTATCAGCCGTTGGTTATTGAGCCCAAATGGCAGCAATATTGGGATGAGACGAAAGCTTTTAAAGTATTAGAGAATGATGAGGAGAAGCCGAAGTTTTACGCGCTGGATATGTTTCCTTACCCATCTGGTGCAGGGCTACATGTAGGTCATCCTGAAGGTTATACGGCAACAGATATCGTTGCACGCTTCAAGCGTATGCGAGGATATAACGTCTTGCACCCGATGGGTTGGGACGCATTCGGTTTGCCTGCAGAACAATATGCAATCAGTACAGGCCAGCATCCAGGTGAATTTACGGATATTAACATCAACACCTTCCGCAAGCAGATCAAATCACTAGGCTTCTCTTATGACTGGGATCGTGAATTAAGCACTACCGATGCGGACTATTATAAGTGGACACAATGGATTTTTCTGCAATTATATAAAAAAGGCTTGGCCTACGTTGCCGAGGTTCCTGTAAATTGGTGCGAAGCGCTTGGTACAGTTCTAGCCAATGAGGAAGTTATTGATGGTTTGAGTGAACGGGGGAACCACCCTGTTGTTCGTAGACCTATGCGACAATGGATCCTAAGAATTACGGAATATGCGGAACGTTTATTAGATGATCTGGAAGAGCTAGATTGGACGGAGAGCATTAAGGATATGCAGCGTAACTGGATCGGTAAGTCGAAGGGTGCTGAGGTACAGTTTGCCATAGATGGGTATGACGATCTTGTATTAACAGTATTCACGACTCGACCGGATACCTTGTTCGGAGCAACTTATTGTGTACTAGCACCAGAGCATTCTTATGTATCTACGATCACAACCTCAGAGCAGAGGGCAGCTATCGAAGCGTATCAAGAGAAATCAACGCGTAAGAGCGACCTAGAGCGTACTGATCTGGCAAAAGAGAAGTCAGGTGTGTTCACAGGTTCATACGCGATTAACCCAGTGAACGGTGCGCGCGTACCGATCTGGATAGCGGATTATGTACTTGCAGGTTATGGTACGGGAGCTATTATGGCGGTGCCTGGTCACGATGAACGGGACTATGAGTTTGCGAAGCAATTCAGCCTAGAAATTATTGAGGTGGTAAAGGGCGGAGATCTATCTGTAGCAGCTTACTCAGGTGATGGCGAGCATATCAATTCTGGCTTGATCAATGGCTTGAATAATGTGGATGCGATAGCTAAGATGATTGCTTGGTTGGAAGCAGAAGGTAAGGGTCAAGGACGCATAACGTATCGATTACGTGATTGGCTATTCAGCCGTCAGCGTTATTGGGGTGAGCCGATCCCGATTATTCATCTTGAAGATGGGTCAATGAAGGCGGTATCGGATGATCAGCTTCCGATTGTGTTACCCGAGGTTGAACAAATTCTACCCTCAGGAACTGGAGAGTCCCCACTGGCATTGGTTACAGATTGGCTGAATATTGTGGATCCAGAGACAGGTATGAAGGCTCGTCGCGAGACGAACACCATGCCACAATGGGCAGGGAGCTGCTGGTACTATCTACGCTTCATCGATCCTCATAATGATCAAGAGCTATGCTCCAAGGAGCTACAGAAGAAATGGCTGCCTGTCGATTTATATATCGGTGGCGCGGAGCATGCGGTATTACATTTGTTGTACGCTCGCTTCTGGCATAAGGTATTGTATGATATCGGTGTGGTTGATACGAAGGAGCCGTTCCACAAGCTAGTTAACCAAGGGATGATCTTAGGCAACAATAATGAGAAAATGAGTAAATCCCGCGGTAATGTCATCAATCCTGACGATATCGTAAGTGTTCATGGTGCGGATACATTACGCATGTACGAGATGTTCATGGGACCGTTAGAGGCTACAAAGCCTTGGAATACCCAGGGCGTTGAAGGGATTTATCGCTTCTTATCCCGTGTATGGCGATTGTTCATTGATGATAACGGACAATTAAGTACGAGGATTGGTAAGGATGCTAGCACGGATGAATTCCAGCGTGTATGGCACAAAACGATCAAGAAAATTACCGAGGACTACGAAGCGCTGCGGTTTAATACCGCGATTAGTCAGCTGATGATTTTCGTGAACGAAGCATACAAGTCGGAGCAGCTTCCGAAGGAAGCGATGAAGCACCTTGCGCAGATGCTTTCTCCGATTGCACCGCACATCGCTGAAGAATTGTGGGAGCGGCTTGGCGGTAAGGGCTCGATCACTTATGCACCGTGGCCTCAGTATGATATTACGCTAACTGTCGATAATGAAGTGGAGATTGTTGTTCAGGTGAATGGGAAGATCGTTGAACGTTTATTGATCCCCGCTGACATGGAACAAGCAGACATGGAGAAGCTAGCTCACGAGAATATCAAGGTCATCGAAGCCATCGCTGATCGCTCTGTCCGCAAGGTTATTGCTGTGAAGGGTAAGTTAGTTAATATTGTTGTAGGTTAGATGATTTGTGAAGCCGTCCCGCAGGGGCGGCTTTTCTGTTGTGTTACAGTTACTTATTCACACTCACTTGCCGCTGTAGCCCGACATAAGAGACTGTCGATTAATGATGAAGTCATGAATATGATATATGCAAGTTTATGAGTTCCTGCGAATAGGCCAATTTGCGTAATGTGAATGTGGTTAACTAGACTGCAAGTGCCATAACGGTAAATTTCTCGGGTATGTAGGATTGATCCTGATTCGTCATCGCTACCAAAATCCGGGCGAGTTTTCCACACAGCTTGATGATGGAATGGATTTTCTTTATTTTCTTCACTTTCGTATTGTACGGGTGCTGCGCACTAAATTCTGTATTGTTTTTGACCAGATTCAGTACCGCCATTCCGATGACCAAATGATTTCCCGTAATGCGTTCAATACGTTGATTTTGTGCTTCGCGTTGTTTAGACTTCATAATAGAGCATCACCTAGTATCGTTTGTAGCCTTGTCCGGGCCTACTTCTATCCTATAGAGATGCTTCATTATTTACAAAGTCCAAATTTAATGCATTACAGGAATGCTGAGGCAACGGGATAACGATCAAAAGGAAATTAAAAAGATAGATTCTCAAACTAGCAATATGTAGTTGATCTGAGGCAACGGGATAACGATCAAAAGGAAATTTAAATGATAGATAAACTGCCGTTTATACATAAGACTAAATGAATATGCCTATTTTATAATTAATCGACAGTCTCAATATCTGTTTTACAGCGGGCAACCAGCATTCAAGCTACTCTCCAACATCCAAAGAAATGTCCACTGTATCCATAAATGCGACATTTGTTTGGCTGACTATTCCTTATAAGATGGATGAGAAGGAAAGCATAAGTATCCTTCCAACACTATCTACAGGGGGAAATGTAAAATGAAAAGATGGCATAAACGTATGATGCTGATTGTCCTTGTTCTTATACTGGCGTTCGCTGCTGGTTGTAGTAACAATGGAGGTAATGAAGGCACAGGTAACAGTGGCAAAACTAACGATGGTGCAAGCAACTCTGGTGGGGATAGCAAATCAGGTGGAACGCAGGACCTGCTGTTCTGGACTCCTTTCTCAGGCGCTGATGGTGTATTCATGAAGGATATGGTTGAGAAGTACAATGCATCTCAAGATGATTATAATGTGAAATTCATTGTTCAACCGAGTGGTGAGTTCTACAAGCTGCTGGACGTTGCGTTAAGTACGGGCGGCAAGGAAAGCCCTAATCTAATGATCATGCACGTTGATCAGATTCCAACTTATGTGAGCAAGGATCAGCTTCAGCCGATCGATGACATTGCCGCTGGTGCGGGCTTGAACAAAACGGATTTCGTAGAAGCGCCGATCGAATATTCGACTATTGATGGCAAATGGTATGGCATTCCGCTCGATATTCACCCGTTGGTTATGTACTATAACAAAGATTTGTTCGAAAAAGCTGGTATAGCTAATGCTCCAACAAATCGTGCCGAGTTCGACGATGCGGTAGCTAAGCTGACAGATAAGGCAAGCGGCACTTATGGTTATGTTGTTCCAACACTATGGCCTCAGCAGTTTCTCTTCCCAACGCTAGTTTGGCAGAATGGTGGAGAGCTATGGGACGGTAAGGATGTCGCATATAACTCACCACAAGCTGTTGAGATGGTAGAGTACCTAAGAAGCTTGATCGACAAGGGTATTTCGCCAGCGAATGTACAACAAGATGGTGAGAATACGCTATTCCTACAAGGTAAGAATGCCATTCAATTTAACGGTCCTTGGATGAAGGGGCAATTTGATGAAGCAGGGATGAACTTTGGAGTTGCCGCTATGCCGCAGCTCGGTAAGGTCAAGCAAGCTGTATTCGCTGGATCTCACAGCTTCGCGATACCGAAGAACGTAACGGATGCTGCAGTTAAAGAGGGTATTGGTAGCTTCCTGAAATATGTTTCTGAAAACTCGCTCGATTGGGCAGCATCCGGTCAAGCGTTAGCTTCCACAGCCATGTTAGAAAGTGCGGAGTTCAAAGCATTACCACAGAGCAAAATTGCAGACAGCTTCTCTTACGTGCAATTTGCACCAAACGTTCTAAATTGGCCTACGATTTCTGACCCGATTTGGGGCGAACTAAGCAGTGCGTTGCTCGGAGATAAGCCTGTACAACAGGCGTTAGACGATGCTGTAGCTAAATCGAGACAAGCGATGAATAAGTAAATTTAGCAAGTAATTAAGCGTTAAGTGAGCAAGTAATCATTTGCGAAGAAAGACGGGACTCGGATATGTGGATTCCCGTTTTTTCTTCTATTATAAGGTAGTCTTTCTAGATAGGAGGAAAGGTTTTGAAAACTTCTCTGTACTCTCGGTTTACTTCTTCATTATTTGTTCTGCCATACTTGCTCTGCTTTGTCTCTTTTCTACTCATTCCAATTGTGTATGGGTTTTATATTAGCTTGCATGATTTCGAGCTGTTATCCGATAAGCACAAGTATGTGGGATTCGATAACTATATTAAGATATTCACTCCCGATACGTATCTAAGCGATTTATTCTTCAAGGGCCTGTGGATCACGATACAATTTGTCATTTATTCCGTACCTTTATTGATTATAATCGGGCTGCTATTGGCACTTCTGGTAAATCAGCTACCTGGGAGAATTCGCGGGTTGTTCCGTACATTCTTCTTCCTGCCATACGCAATCTCGGCATCTGTAATGGCGGTTATCTGGCTTATGATGTTCGACACCAACGCAGGGTTTATTAACAGTATGCTGGCTAAGTTTAGTGTTATGCCGGTTCCGTGGTTAACGGATATTCCTGCTGCATGGGTTGCATTAGTAACAACCACGCTATGGTGGACGATCGGCTTTAACATGGTCATATTCGTGAACGCATTAAATCAGGTTCCGGAGGATTTCTACGAAGCAGCTTCGATGGATGGAGCCAATGCCTGGCAGAAGTTTATTGGCATCACACTTCCTATTATTAAACCAGTTATGCTGTTCGTGATGATTACGTCAACAATCGCTTCATTCAATATATATGCACAGCCGTTCTTGCTAACTCGCGGAGGACCCGGTTCGTCTACGAAGGTATTACTGATGAACATTCTAGATGAGGCCTTCAAGAACAAGGAAATAGGTACGGCATCTGCTATGGCGATTCTGATGGCCATCATGATTATGATCATCTCCGTCATTCAATACAGACTGGCGTATGCTAGAAAGGAGTAATCGATAATGAGAAGAATGCAAACGACCATTTATGTTAGTATTGCCGTGCTGGTTGCCGCCTTTTTCCTGCTACCGCTAATATGGATGATATCGACATCGCTTAAGAACGATTTCGAAGCGTTATCTGGGCAGATGAATTTTATCCCGAATAAGCCCACCCTCGATAATTACATTCAAGGCTTAACAGGAGGGCTGATGAATGTGCCAATCGGACGGTGGATTACCAATTCTTTATCAGTTGCTGTAGCGAGCACCGGTCTAATTTTATTATTCAGCTCTATGGCAGCATATGCTCTTGCAAGACTACCTGACTTACCACTTCGGAAGTCTATGATTTCTGTGTTTATCGCCTCACTTATGATTCCCGGCGTGTTAACGTTCTTGCCCATGTACATGGAGTTTAACGCATTGGGATTAATCAATACGTATTATGCATTGACTTTACCTTATACGGCTGGCGCTTTTGGGGTATTCCTCCTATTCCAGTTCTTCACCTCCTTCCCCAAGGAAATCGAGGAGGCAGCTAGAATTGATGGAGCCAATAAGTGGCAAGTTTACTCGCGAATTGTGCTCCCCTCATCGGTGTCCATTATGGTAACATTGGGTATCTTCAGTTTTATGGCCGTTTATAACGACTTTGTATGGCCACTCTATGTAACGACCTCACCGGAGATGCGAACCATTACAGCGGGAATCGCCATCATGGCACAGGGTAGCTTTACACAATCTTATGGGAAGCTAATGGCGATGACCACGATTGCTACGCTGCCTGTGTTAATCATCTTCATAATCGGTCAACGCTCATTCGTTAAGGCCATTACACAATCCGGTATTAAATGATTAAGGAGAGTTCATGAATGCACAGGATACTGTCAAAAAAGTTCGTCATACTTGCAGTTCTGATGGCGCTAATAATCATTACGGGGGTATGGCTGATGACTAGTAAAGAGAGTAATAATGAGGAGATCCCATACATGGGTCATGGAGGTGCATTCAAGAATCCGCTAGCGGAAATTGACACCCCCGACCCAAGTATTGTCTATCGTGACGGCTACTATTATATGACGTTCACCCATAATGGTACGGACGTCATGGTGATGAAGTCGCGCACATTGGATTTCCACCAAGCACAGCGCAAGGTCATCTGGTATCCACCGGTGGATACGAGGTATTCAGCGAATATATGGGCGCCAGAAATCCAGTATCTGAGAGGCAAATGGTATATCTATTTCGCTGCAGATGATGGCCATAACGAGAACCATCGCATGTATGTACTAGAGGCGGATACGGAGGATCCGCTTGGTACTTACAGCTTCAAGGGGCAGCTTACAGATGATACGGACAAATGGGCCATCGACGGTCTTGTTCTAGAGCATGATAACCAGCTATATTATATCTGGTCTGGCTGGGAAGGCGAAGTAAATATAGCACAGAACACCTATATTGCTGCTATGAGTGATCCGTTGACGGTAAGTGGACCTAGGATATTATTATCCAAGCCAGATATGGAGTGGGAGAGAGCCGGTGGTCCTCCTTATATTAATGAAGGGCAGGCCATTCTGCAGAAGGATGGTCGCGTATTCCTTATGTATTCAGGCGCGGGAAGCTGGACACCATTCTACAGCTTGGGCATGTTAACTCTAGAGCCTGGCGATGATCCACTAGTGGCATCCAATTGGAAGAAATCGAAGCAGCCGCTGCTTCAGATGGACGATGAGGCAGGTGTCTACGGACCGGGGCATAACACTTTCGTCTCTTCGCCAGATGGAACGGAGGAGTGGATCGTATACCACGCGACCAGCGGAATACATGACGGCTGGAACAATCGTAAAGCACGTGCACAGAAAATCGTCTGGGACGAAGAGGGTAATCCACAGATCGGTAAACCGTTAGCACTAGACAGCGCAATTCCCGTTCCTTCTGGCACGGGAGTGTTCAAGGCAGAGCATGCTGTGATTCGTGGTGACCGATTGGAGTTTGATCTTATTCCTTCTAGTGTGGAGACAAAAGCTCCACTTATGATTCGGTATCGGAATTCGGCAGATATGGCGCAAGCCATAACGATCTGGATCAATGATAAACAAGTAGATGAGCTGGAGCTTCCAGTTACCGAAAGTGAAACGATAGGATATATATACTCGTCTATTCCGCTGCAGCTGCAGGCCGGCTCCAATAAAATCGGCATCGGTACCACAGGAAGCTCAGTACACATACACAGCATTGAACTTCCTCGTTATGAGGCGGAAGCAGCACAGACTCATGGAAATGGAGAAGCAATCGTAAATCCGTTCTCCTCAGGCTGGGGTGTAGCACGTCTAACCGAAGGAGACGGGGAGATGCTAAGCTTCGACCATACTGTGGTCCCTAGAAGTGGAACCTATCAAATCGCCTTGGCCATGTCGAATCCGTCTGAGCAGGCGATAAAGGTAGAGCTCAAGGTAAATGGTGGACAGAAGAAGCTCATAACAATCCCGCCAACAGATAGAAACATTTACAAACCAATAAAGCTGGAAATCAAATTGGAATCAGGCGATAATCGAATTACACTGAATAATGCCTCAGGTCGATTAGATATCGATTATATGGACATTACCTTCTGAACGGATTTTATGGGGGGCTTTATATGAAATCGAACCGGCGAAAGCGCAGGGAAGTCTTCTTATCTTTTCTAGCTTTTTTAATACTCATTATAGGGTTGTCCGCCTGTAATAATAATGATGCTGATCAGAATGCCGAATCCGATAATAAGGATTCGGCGCTTCGTTTGGAGTATTGGACACCATTCAGCGGTGGAGACAATCAGTTTATGACGGAGATGGTGGATCAATTTAATAGTGAGTTCTCTAATATTCATGTCGTTCAAGTGAACTCACGGTTGGATGATTATTATTCGAGGCTGCGTACCGGTATTCTATCTGGTAACGCGCCTGACGTAGCGATTATTCATACTACGAATCTGCCTCAATTTGTCCATAACGGTTATATTGAGGATTTGACCATACCGGCCGAGCAGGTCGAATTGAGTTGGTCTATTTTTAATTCTAATATTCTTAAATCTACGGTCTATGACGAGAAACCATACGCGGTACCGCTAGATACCCATGCACTTGTGATGTATTACAATAAGCCATTTCTTCAGATGGCGGGTGTTCTAGACGATGCTGATAAACCTATCATTGCTGAAGGTCCAGATGGCTTTCGTAAGTTTCTCCAACAGATCAAAGATAAGACCCCAGCTGATATTGCACCGATGGCGCAGCCTAGTACTAGAATAGACTCGGTGTGGCTATGGTGGAGCTTATATAACCAAATGGCGGACGGAGGAGACTTCTATAATACAGAAGGCACTCAAGCCTTGATCAATAATGAGACATCGCTAAAGGCCCTAACCTTTGTTAATGATTTATATCAGGAGGGGCTTATTCCACCGAACATTAACGATGCCTTTAAGCTTTTCTATGAAGGAAAGGCCGCGGTTCTGATTACCGGAATGTGGGGTACGGGTGCCTTTGAGCAGAATAAAGCTCTTGACTTTGGTGTGGTTCCTGTTCCCGTTCTATACGATCATCCTGCAGTGTGGGGGGATTCACATACCTTAGCTGTGCCGACCAAGCATGATATGTCTGATGAGAAACGAAAAGCAGTTCTGACATTCAGTAGATGGATGGTGGAGCACGGGGACATGTGGGCGGCAGCTGGGCATGTGCCTAGTGTGACGGAGGTGCTGAAGAACGATAATTTCAATTCGCTGAAATTCCGCAACGACTATGTTCATACAGCTAATGAGGTAGCCTATTGGCCTCGTCATGATAAGCAGTGGACCACGGTCGAATTGCTCATTAAGGAGTTCGAGAAGATGATATATACGCAGCAATCTCCCGAGCAAGCACTACAAGCCGCGGTTGATCGGATCAACAATGAATTGACGAAATAAGGGGAAAGCCAAATCATGAAATTCATCCGGACGATTGTTCAGTGGTTTAAGAATTTGGAGCTAGCGCGAAAGCTGATCCTCATCAACTTCATCCTTATCCTCATCCCACTATGTGTTCTGGGTTCCTTTGCCTATACCAGTTTTACCCGGACGATGGAGGACAATGTCGGTGACTTTCAGCTGCAGACGCTTAAACAGGTTACCCTGAATATCGATACCTACATGAATGAGCTAAACCGGCTTACGCTAATGCCTTATCAATACGAGGAAATTCTTGATTATTTGGAATCCGACCGTGATGATGGTAAAGCCTTAACCTTAAGTGAGATTGATCAGTTAAATAACTTTGTATCCAAGGTATCCCTGAATGGTAGAATCGATATCCTAGGTGTTTCCCTATATGGTGAGCATGGTGCATCCTATGTCGTGCTACCGGAAAGTCAGTATGTATCAACTTACAAGCTGGATGAAAGCGCCGAATGGCTCAAGAAAGCCCAAGGTCGTTTCGGTCAACCTACCTTCATCACCACCCATGAATTAAAATCAACAAGTGGAACCATATACAAGGTTTTCTCTATTGCACGCGAGCTGCGGAGCTTCGATACCGGGCAACGGCTCGGTTATATCGTCATTGATATCGATCCATTATCTGTTCAGAAAATTCTCTCTCAGGTTAGCCTGGGAGACAATGAGTCTCTCTATATATCCGATAGGAACGGCAATCCTGTTATTATCAAAGAAAACACACAAACGAATCCTGAATTAGGGGTGCTTAGCGGGGATGGCTTCTTCCATCATGATAACGAGAAGGGTAGCCTGCTAGTCGCCCATGTGACATCCTCGGTAACCGAGTGGACAACCGTAGGGGTCGTGCCGGTATCTGAGCTGACGAAGGATAGCCTCGTCGTTCGAAATTCGATTGTACTGTTCGGTATGATCTGTATTGGGTTAGCCTTGATGCTATCGGTGTTCATTGCGTTTCGAATTACGAAGCCACTAAGAAAGCTCAGCCATCTCATGCGCCGTGTCGAGCGTGGTGATCTGAATGTATCTTTCCCGGTTAAGCAGAGTGACGAGGTAGGTCATCTCGGAAGGGCATTCAATATGATGGTATCAAAGCTGAGTGAATTAGGTTATTTGCTCTATGAAACGGAAATTCGAGAGAAGGATGCGCAGATTGCTGCGTTACAGAGTAAGATTAATCCGCATTTTCTATATAATACATTAGGATCCATTAGCATGTATGCCGAGATGGAGGGGCAGCGCGAGATCGTCGCGATGTCTAACAATCTGAGCAGATTACTAAGATATAGCCTCAGCGATAACAAAGAAAGTGTAACCCTTCAGGATGAAATCGAGCATGTCGGTGGGTATATGACGATCCAGAAGATGAGGTACGAGGATCGCATTCACTTTACGCTCGATATTGACGAGGAAGTGCTAGCTTGCAAAGTAATCCCTCTGATGATTCAACCGGTCGTAGAGAACGCCATTAATCATGGTATTGATAAAGGAATTGGTGAGGGGAACATCCGATTAACAGGCCGTCAGGCGGACGGTGTGCTAAGCATTACCGTTGAGGATGATGGGATCGGACTGAGCAAAGAGCAGCTTGATGAAATTCGGAAACGGTTAAACACAAGGGAGCTTGGTGGCAAGACGGGTAACGGTTTGCTGAACGTACACCGCAGAATTCTGCTGCACTATGGGGAGCCCTATGGTCTCACATTGGAAAGCATGCCTTATCAGGGATTAAAAGTAGTGATTAAGCTGCCTGTCATGAATCAGAATGTGATTAACTGAGAGGAGGAGTGGAGTTCATGCCTTCTATAATAATTGTAGACGATGAGTCGATTTTCCGTAAGGGGCTGCGGTCGATGATCGCGGCCATGGACGATGGCTGGGAAATTGTTGGTGAAGCACGAGATGGCTATGAGGCACTAGAGCTATTAGGATCGGTGACTCCAGATGTGCTCTTGACCGATATTCGCATGCCAAGAATGGACGGTATCCAGTTGCAGCAGCTGTCTCTAGAGCGTTTGCCTAACCTCTTCTGTGTGGTCATTAGCGGGTACGATGAATTCACCTACGTTCAGCAGTCGCTTAGAATGGGCGTTAAAGATTATCTGTTAAAGCCGATCGAACGTGAGCAGCTAGCTAAGGTTTTGAATAAACTAAAGGCAGAAATCGAAGAGAACAATCGGAGCCATTCCATCCAGCTACAAAGCTTTCCTGGAGAACAGAATCAGATCCATCAGCATGTTAGGGAGCATCTGATCGAGGGATTCCTACGTGGAAATGTACAAGAGAATGATTTGAAGCTGCTTCAGCGTATTGGCCTAGATTTTGATTTGCCGTATTATCTGTGCATGGTGATCAAGCTAGACAAATATTCTGTAGATCGAGAAAGGTATTATCAAGCGGATCCATCATTATTTCAACTTTATATTCAGCAATTCGTTCAAGAGATATTGGAAAAACGGGTGAAGGTGTATTGTTTTGTACTGTCGGATACCGAGGTTGTAGCACTAATTAATTTGCCGGATACTAGCCTGTCTGTGGAGAGCTTGATGGAAGCGGCTGACGTGATTCGTATACAGATTAAATCTTTTTCTAAAATTACGGTTACGATCGGGGTGGGTGGTGCCGTTGCAGGCGTACAATCCATTCCTCGTACGTTCAATGAAGCACAGATTGCTCTTCTGTATCGATTGATTGTTGGTGGGAACACGGTATTACCTTATCAGCATATTACCGCGGATAGGCAGCTGAGGAATAATTTCAAGAAATGGTCTTGGGAGGCGATGGAGCAATCCATTAATGAAGGGAATACGGGGGAAACCGTACGTCGGGTGGAATCCGTTATTACTGAATTGTGCCAGCAGACGGGTAATCCTGAGGTGATCCATCAACAGATTTGCAAGCTATTACTCTATTATTACGAGCAGTCAGCGGAATTAGGTATTGCTGAGCAATGGCTGGGTGATAAGGATATCCGAACTGTGCTATTCGATATATGCGCGATCTCATCGCGTGAGGAATTAATCGAAGAATGCTCCCGGCTGCTAGGCTCTCTAACTTCCTGTATCGCGGATGGTCAGCTGCAGGTGGAGAGCGACCCAATAGAGAAGTCGATTAGGTATCTAGAGAAGCAGTTTGCTAGGCCAATAACCTTGAAGGATGTGGCGGACCATGTATTCCTAAGTCCAGCCTACTTCAGCACCATATTCAAGCAACGCACAGGGACAACATTGATCGAACGACTAACGGAAATCCGCATGGAGGAAGCGAAGAAACGGTTAACCTATTCGGACGAGAAAATCGCCTTTATCGCTGAAACAACGGGATTCGCCAACCTCCGTCACTTCAATCGTGTGTTCAAAAGTGAAACCGGCAAATCACCGAAGGACTTCAGGAGTCAGGTGCGTAGTAGAGGTCATTTATAAGCTGAGAATTGGAATTTATAAGCTTTCGAGGACTAGGGAATTGTACTCGTTACTCTCTGATCCGTGCCCGATCCATAACCGATCCATAACCGATCCAGGCTTGACCCATATTAATGCCAATAAAACGTTACATGGTTTACAAATAGCGCATATTTGCACTTATTTCTAATTAGATCAAGGTGATGACAGGAACTAAGAACATATTGCAATTAATTTACTGATATTCGTTGATTTAACGTGATTCAGGAGATTTTATTGTAATTTCGCACTTATTATTCAATAGATGCTGAATAACAATATAATAATTGCGCTCTTACACTTAATTATAGAGATGGAAGCTCGAATATGTATGTTCTGTTCTCTAAACTTGGGAGGTATCACTAGTTAATTGAAACGCGAATGGGTAGGGGGTGGAAGTCCATCGCCTACCCATTCGCGTTCATCAGTAACGCAGTAGATCTTTGAATCAGCTGTACGTCTCAAGACTCCGGTTAATCTCAAATCACCTATACGTCTCAAGCCACCGGTTCGTCTCGAATTATCTATTCCTATTATTTGCGCGTTTACATACGAATGGGCCGACAGGTCTGTTCGTAAGAACTCTGGAGGCATTCCTAACATTCCTGGCGAATACTAATGGCTGTTGAATGGCTTCCCAGTGGATGTACCAAATGTTCGGATTTGTGAAGAGCCAATGGTTATGAAGGGCCGTTACCTTAATGCCCGCCCTACGGAGCCTTGAGATGAATGGGTTGATTTCACGAGTGAGGATAACGGACTCTCCCAAACAAAGTGCTCTCCCATCTCTACCTACACTCTCAAAAGAAATACCGAAGGGAAGTGTGAAAAACCCCTTAGATCGTCTACCCAATATTCTCACATTGATATTCGTGCGCAGCTTCGTTGCTACACACACGCCATTAACGACTTGAGCTTGACCTCCAAAAATTTCTGCGAACCGTCTACACCGTGGACTTATACTCATATGCTATCACCTTTCTCTTATAGGATCTATTATCCTATTCAGAAGGCGATTCTCTTGAAACGGCGTTTGCTAGATAAGATAATATATTAGTGTGCTCATTGAGCTAAAAACGTATTATCTAAAGCTCATCGATGATATCACCGGCGATGAGAGCTGCCGGATTATGGTGCTTGGTGGCTGCACGCTCGCCTGCGGCACCGTGTAAGTAGACGCCGAGCGCAGCGGCCAAGCTGGCGTCGAAGCCTTGTGCTAACAGGCTCGTAATGACGCCTGTTAGCACATCGCCCGCACCGCCGGTGGCCATCCCCGGAGTACCCGTCGTGTTCACGAACACGTCGCCATCCGGGGTTGCCGTCACGGTGCGGGCACCCTTCAGCACGAGCGTGACGCCGTGCTGCACCGCGTACGCGCGCGCCAGCCCGATGCGGTCGCGCTCCACATCGCGCACCGATCGCCCGATCAGGCGCGCCATCTCGCCCGGATGCGGCGTCAGGATCGCGGGATGCTCACGCCTCGGCCAGCTGCCGAGGCCGCCTGCATCCGCGATCATGTTCAGCGCATCCGCGTCGAGCACAATCGGGCAGTCCGCGCCCGACCAGAGCTCGCGCAGCCAGGCGTCGTCGCCCGCGAAGCGAGCCATACCCGGACCAATCGCTAATGCATCCTTGCCCTCCGCAAGCTCCAGCACCTCGTCCGGTGAGGTCTCCGACCAATCGCCCATCCCATTGTCGCTTACCCCAGCAAGCATCACCTCTGGCACTCTGCCGATGACAGCATCCAGCAGGCGGTCCGGTAATGCCCAAGTGACTAACCCGGCACCGGCGCGCAGCGCCGCCGTGGTCGTGAGCAGTCCTGCGCCACTATATTTACGCGAGCCTGCGACAACGACCACATGCCCATACGTGCCCTTATGTGTATTCGCTTCGCGTTCCAGAGGAAGCTCTAGACCATAACGCTGCTGGAACATCCGTTGATCAGCCCAATAAGCACGTACCTGTTGTTCATGAGCCAGTCGCTCGGGAATACCAATACTCCTAACAACAACCTCGCCCGCGTAGGAGACACCGGGATACTGAGTCAGCCCAATTTTCAGATAGGCCAAAGCTACCGTTACTTTTGCTCTAATACAAGGATCGCCAACCTCGCCCGTATCGGCATTAAGTCCGCTGGGAATGTCTATGGCCACTATAGGCAAACCGCTCTCGTTCGCTTCTCGAATAAGCGAGGAATACGGCTCCCGAGGGGCACCATTCGTGCCAGTTCCGAGTAGGGCATCCACTATTCCCCCATATTGATGCCATGACACACGATCAGACGTGGACACAGAAGTAGTGAAATCAAGCTTCTGCACAATATCCCGCTGCAATGCCGCATCGCCACTCATTGCCTCCGGATCAACGGCAAAGAGTAACTCCACATCCATACCCAACTCACGTAAATGCCGTGCTGCTACTAATCCATCCGCACCGTTATTGCCCTTGCCAACAAGAATCAACCACGGCTTATTCGATTTCTTAGATACTGATCTCGACCCCTCTTTTTCAAATCCCGTCAGCTTTAGCATCAATTTCCTAACTTCCTCCGCAACGCCCCTCCCAGCATTCTCCATGAGAACGGCGGCCGATATACCAATTGTCTCAATTGTATACTGATCGAGCTTTCGCATCTCTTCCGCAGATAAAATAAACATCGAATCAACCTACTTTCCTCTTGTTTATTAACTTGTTAATAATTATACCAAACTTCTTATTTAACAATTCAATGCACACTTCTCTACTATATTTGGGACATCAATGGTAAAATAATTCCAACAAATGGATTATAAACTCATTTTTACTTAGGAGGCTCTTTTGTGCGAATATTATCCCGATTATCGTTTAACCGAAGCTGGACCACATCTATGATCAACGTGATCTCTATCATTTCACTATTGTTTTCATTATTTCCTTTTATAGAATCGGGGACAGGGAGCAGCACGGAAGCGGTAGAACAGGTGGAACAGCAAGAAAGCGCCCAGATCGTATTCTACTATCCAGGTCTAGAGCAACCAGATCATCAATTAGTGGAAGAGAAGGTTAATGAGTATGTACAGGGGAAAATCGACGCAGAATTGCGCTTAATCCCTATAGATTGGGGTTCATGGGACACAAAGGTTAAGATCCTGTTCGCAGCTGGAGAACCCATGGATGTATTATTTACAGCTGGTTGGAGTGATTTCCACACCTTCGCGAATAATGGTATGTTAAACGATCTGTCTAGCCTAATGAACGAATATACGCCACAGTTGAAGCACCATATGGATCCCTTATACTTAGAAGGGACTGCGATCAATGGAGTTAATTACGCAATACCCAACCAAACGAGTACTCATACGTTCTCGGGCATTCTATTCAACGAGCTCTTGGTGGATAAATATAATTTTGATATTAAAGGCATCACAAAGCTAGCTGATTTGGAGCCCATGCTACGAACGATTCAAGAGAAAGAAAAGGGGATTGCTCCCGTTTTTGGGAAAATAACGGATTTCGAGAAGCTGGCGATGCTGGAGCGTATTGGTTTCGGTCCGGGTGCACTCATGCCTGGTAATGGAACCACCATAGTTAATGAATATAACACGCCCGAGATGATGGCTAACCTGAAGCTGTTCTATAATTGGTCCGAGAAAGGGTACGTCCATATAAATAAACAGAAAGATATGTATTCAGTACTAGGTAACGAAAAGCAGACCTTCGCCATCGTAGTAGGCGGTCGTAAGGCGGATATTACCGAGTCCCTAAATTTCAATTCAGGTCTGTCTTGGGTAGCCGTACCATTAAAGGAGCACTACATCTCTTCAACGGATCTAAGCTCTTCGATGCTGGCTGTCCCAACAAGCTCGAAACATCCCGACAAGGCTATGCAATTTATTGAGCTCCTTCACACGGACCCGGAGCTTCTTAATCTTCTCAATTGGGGGATAGAAGGGTATCACTGGAATGAATCAGAGATAGAGTCTAATCGCATCGAGCTTACTGAATTCTCAGATGGTTACGACCCTGGTATGAGCTGGATGATCGGGAATCCAGGGCTGGCGTCGTTGCCGACAACAGGCTACTATCACACAGACTATAACAAACTACAACAAACGTTTGAAGATGCGGAGCGTTCGGCACTCTTGGGTTTTCAATTTGATGATAGTACCGCTGGAGCAACCTCTATTGCTAAAACGTATAACCCCTTCATCCGACAACAGGATCAATCCCCTGAGGATCCAGTGAAAGCAGTACCCATATTGGTTAAAGCCATGGAAGCGGGAGGTTTGAAAGACTACATCACAGCTAAACAACAGCAAATTGATGCCTTTTTAGCAGAAAAATCCGAATAGATAGGTGCATAGCCTCGGTTAACGAAGCCTTGTAGCGTATAGAGCATAGGAAGAGGTGATAGTTCAAGTGACCACACCATATGCACAACAAGTAAGAGAGCGATATCTTAACCATGCAAATCCAGAGCTAGCTAAGCCCATGGAGAATTACATGCGTAATCAATTCCCGTTTCTCGGCATTAAGACACCGGAGCGTGAAGCGATTCTAAAAGAATACCTACATGAACATGGACAACCAACATCTGAACAATTCGACCAGGTTATCCTTGATTTGTGGGCTATGCCAGAGCGTGAGTTTCAGAATGTGGCGATGAGTTTGTTGGAGAGGTATACCAAGAAGGCGGAAGCCGATCACATCGTTCTAATAGAACAATTGATCACAACCAACTCCTGGTGGGACACCGTTGATATGTTAGCTGGGAAGCTAGTAGGACGTCTATTCCACCGATTTCCGGAGCTCATACCTGAATATACCGAACGATGGATGGATTCGGGGAATATATGGTTAATTCGTTCGGCGATTCTATTCCAATTGGGATATAAACAGAAGACCGATACGCAGCTGTTATTCGATATGATTCGCAGGAGCAATGACTCTAAGGAATTCTTTATTAACAAAGCAATTGGCTGGGCCCTTCGGCAATATGCCAAGACGGACGCGCAGGCGGTTGTAGAGTTTGTTGAAGCTACTCCTTTGGCTCCGCTTAGTGTTCGGGAAGCTCTGAAGCATATAAAGCGGTAAACAAATGCTGGTAACAGCTACAACCTGCAAGGAGTCGTTACTCCGTGCAGGTTGTTTGTACTCCTAATGATGATAATTGGTTTCCTCATAAAGTTGATGGGTTTCATGATTTAGTTGCTGTTGTGTTTCTTTGCTCGACGATTGCGTTTCGTTACTTGGTTGTTGGGTTTTGTTAGTTGGTTGTTGGGTTTCATTGCTTTGCTGTTGCGTTTTTATACTAGGCTTTCGCTGAGTCTGCTTCTGATTCTTCTGTTGATCCTGCTTCTGACTTTCCAGTTGGCCCCTCGGCTGTTTCGTCTGCGTACCCATCTGCTGTAGCATCTGCGCCTTCATTTGTTCCATCATTTTCTGCATTTCTTTGGCGACTGCGAGCTTAATCATCTTCTCCATCTCTTGTTTAACCTTTGGATCCTTCATGAGCACAATCATGGCATCTGCCATTTGGGAACGAAGCTCAGGTGTATTTGCGATGGCATGGAATGATTGGATGTTCAACTGTAGCATCTGCGCCTTCAGCTTAGGAACCTGCATGATCATTTTCTGCTCTTGGACATTCTGTTGTAGAATCCCTTTCTGTAAGGAAGGATCATTGACAGCTTTATCCCTCGACGATTGCTGAATCTTCACATAGTTATGGAATTCGTTTGGGCTCTGAAGCATCATCTCTTGCTCGCGAAGCTGATTCTGGAGAATTTCCTGACGGACCGATTTGTTGTCTTGCATGACCTGTACGCGCCCCTCTGAGAAAGCCTTCTGGATCGTGTCATTATCCGCCATATTAACTGTAGCCTTCTCCATGCCTTGAGCCTGTATTCCACCGCCCTGATTGTCAGTACAGCCCACAGTGACCCCTAAACACAATAGCATTATGTAGCACAAAACTTTCCTCAACTTAATGAACCTCCCTGGCATTTAATCGGAATAGAATTCCAATGGAAGTTTGCCCTTTTGTTGGGATGATTATGAATACTTTTTCGCGGAGCAATAGTAGTGTTCTGATGTGGATGAGCAAAGATGAGATAGCGGGGTAATGCTATAATAATGATCTAGGTCTTAATCTAGTGGCGGACATGTGGTTTGTGTGGATATATTACAGAAGGCTTTGGACAAGTTAGTCATTTACAGCAAAGAACATAAGGCGGAGTCGGCAATCAGTACTCAACGTGCAGATATTGGAGATTATTCATTCGATGAGGCGGAGTACGATTATATCGTTGCTGCTTCCAGCTTGGAGCATGTTAAGTCTGAATCTGTTCTGAGGGAAGTTTTAGATGATATGGTTAATGGTACTAAAGCTTTGGGTATTAACCTCATCTACATGAATACGAATATTGAGGAAATCACGATTTCGTCAGAGGAGGAACGACAGCCCTTATTCGAGATCCTCATCTCTAAGGATGACATGCTGGCTATGCTTCGCGAGGCTTATCAGGGATGGGAGGAGCTCCTTGTTGATGATCAGCCGCTCGAGCTGAAGATCGACCGCGATAACAAGCCCGTCATGCTGAAGGCTGACCATCTCGTCTTTGCGGCACGCAAATCGTAACCCGACAAAGTTGGCATGCACGGCCCGAAAGTCGCACGCCCGGAGCAGTAACCTGACGAAGTCTCGGCCTACAAGCGCTGCAAGTCGCGCAACCGAAGCTGTAAGCCGACATCGAAGATTGTCGATTAATTATAAAATAAGAATATTACTGCAGCTTTATGTAAAGACGGTACTTTATCTATCGTTTAGATTTTCTTTTGATCTTTATCCATATGAATCGCTTAGATTGCTTTTCATCCATATCCCTTTACCTCAGATCAATGCTACTACTAGCTAGTTTCAGACTGCGCTTTAGATCATTCTACTTTTTGTGTTTTTTCTGATTTTATTTCTAATTTTTTCTAATTTTGATCTTGAAATCGGAATGAATTACTGTTAAAATATAGGAACAAACGTTCTAAAAGTATCGTTCCAAAAGTATCGTTCTAAAAGTATCGTTTTGAAAGTATACTCTACGTTTGATCAAGGGGAGTGGGGTTACGGATGGTAGAAAGTATATTAGAACGGTTACCCAATCTTATACGTGTGCATTCACCGAAGGACACCGCCATCGATACCGTTGCACTGGCAGCATTTCAAGCTCGGTTTCACTCGGAGGAAGCCTGTGCGGATTATCTGATTGCCCAGAAGTGGCCCAATGGGTTTATTTGCTCCCGTTGCTCGCATACCAC
>ERZ511473.326-NODE-326-length-88954-cov-7.853415_pt1 | contig 88954 bp, 79 predicted proteins | sample MGYA00374947_ERZ511473 | MGnify/ENA primary metagenome ERZ511473 (study PRJEB26303, sample SAMN06343854) | sediment metagenome | isolation source: hot spring sediment | place: Canada: British Columbia | collected 2012-09-26 ... | reverse complement strand
ATCGATTGTGGCCGATGTGCGCCACCCTTAACGATTCCTTCCTACAATAAACCAGATCAGTTCCCCGTGCTAATAGGTACAGCTACAGATAGCTTCGATCAGGTTACCTATGTGAAAATTCAGATGGTGCCCAAATCCCATTACAACAACGCTCGCGTGCTCTCAACGGGAATAGACTCCTTCTCCGATAAGCATATCGTATCTGAAGCTGCAGTGATTCGTACTATCGGAACAAGTACGAAACGCAACGCCATGAAAGGCTATCCCATCTTTCAGAAGGCGAGAGAATGGGTGCAGAAGGCCTACCACGGTCTGGGTCAAGCTCATCTGCAGCATTATTGGAACGAGTACTGCTGGAGAATTAACACAAGACTACGCAATGCTCCACTGTTCGAGTCGATGCTCAGGCTTTGCGCCACAACGCCATCTACAACGTATGTCGAGCTGGCACAAGCAAGCTAGTTGTACCAAGTGATCCATTGGCCACTAGTCTATCCAAAACGGTCTGTGAATGTGAAAAAACTGAGGCATTGGTATAAAGGTTAAAAGAAAGCGTAGCACACCCTAAGAAGACGTTAATGGTAAATATGTCGGGTTGATTTGTCGATTGTATGGATAGACAAAAAAAGAGAACGTCGTATAAAAACCGACGTTCTCCCCATCATAGCGAGTCTATAAATCCAATAGGCTACGCTTTAGGCTTGATGTTCAGATTAACGCCCAGATCGTCCTCGGTGTCGACAATGGTCCAGCTACTGCCGGGGTAAAAACCAACGGTACGCATTTCATAATTCATTTCTTCTAGCTCACCGATAATGGCGTCACGCTGTTCTCCAACCTGGAAGCCCAGGTGGTGTACGCCGTTGCCATGCTTATCCAGGAACTCACGGAAGGTGCTGTCGTGCTCGTCTGGCTCGTGTAGCTCAACGACGAAATTACCAGCCCGGATATTCGCGACCTTGAGGCCGTAGAATGCGGGCTTTCCGCGATACGTCAAGTCAGGGTTGTGGCTAGGAGGATTATTGCGAATTTCAGGTACGGGAACATTAAAGAATTTGGCCCAGGTCTCGGCAGCCTTCTGGATGTCCTTTACTACAATGGCGATTTGAATAAAACCGTCGAAGCTTAGGTTGTTCTTCATTATAGTTACCATCCTCTGTTATTTTAGTAGCTTCTAATCGTGAGCCAAGTAATTACGCTGGTTATAGGCTCATTTACAGCTTCAATGTGCTCAGGTATCTAAGATGCTCTTTCATGTAGTCATCGGCCTTGAAGGCAAACCCAAAGGTATTCTTGATTTGCGATACATCGATAGGCATGCCCTTGCGTTCCGGATACCCCTTGTCTACCAATGTGATTTGACTACTAGAACCAAGTAGGTCTACCGCCATTTGCGCTATCTGAGCCCATGTACGATGCTCCGTGCTAACTGCGGTATAGTAGCCGCGATCTAGTTCATCGGAATGTAGTAAGCCTGAGTATACCTTTACAAGGTCTTCCGCATAGATAAATTGCGTACCATCATTCTTGGTAAAGGTCATGGGCTCATTGGCCAAGGCGCTCTTTACCATGTTGATTATCTTAAGATCAGGGTAGAGAGGACCGCCCTCCACGCAGGGATTTCCAAAGGTATAACCCGGCCGTACGATATTGGTCTGAATACGATACTGAGCGGCAATAGCCATAAGATAAGCCTCTGTTGCGGCCTTGGTGGCGCTGTAATACGTACTAGGCTTTATAAAACCCATATCATTGTTAGGTGCCGAGCCAAAGCTTGCGATCGAAGAGGTATAAATGATTTTTCTCACTCTTGCTTCTGCAGCCATCTGGAACAGACGGACAGAGGGTAGTGTTTCATTGATTAGGTTTTCCATCGCAGTCCCGTCCAACCAAGAGAGCGCGACATGGATACATGCATCTTGTCCTTCAAGACCTTGAGCGATAGCATCCACATCGTCCATGGATCCTGTAACAAAACGGACTTGTGGATGGTCCACAAATCCCGGGACCTTGTTGGCGTTTCTAGCAAGGAGCGTAACCTCGTGTCCATGATCAAGCAGATCCTTAACTACATACGAACCGATAAATCCGGTACCGCCGGTAACGAATACTCTCATTAGATTCACTCCATTCTACATCATTTCTACATCATTCTGAACCTTTCTGCACCTTTCTACTATTCCTTAACGCTACCCATCACAAGCCCAGTTGTGAAGTACTTTTGCAGGAACGGATAGACACACAGAATAGGTATCATGGCTAAGAACATTTGTGCTGCGCCGGTGGTGCGTGCGCTAACCATAGATAGATATTTGGACAAATTACCGCTGAGATCGGTGTTGTTGCGTAGGAATTCCTCCGGATTAACAACAACGGTCTGCAAGTACGTTTGCAATGGATAATTCTGAATGGTGTTCATGTAGATCATGCCATCAAACCAGCTGTTCCAATGGAATACGAATGAGAACAGCGTTACTGTTGCGATTGTAGCGGTCGAGACGGGCAGAACTACTCGGATCAGCGTCTGTAAGTGACTCGCGCCATCAATGTACGCTGCCTCCAACAATTCCTTCGGCAGACTACGCATATAGTTCATGACGACCAGCATGCTGAAGACGGGAAGTGCTTCAGGCAATATAAGCGACCATATGGAATCGATCAATCCAGTATTCCTTACTATCATATACGTAGGAATCAATCCGGCGTTGAAGAGTATGGTCACAACAAAGAACCATGAAAAAATACTCCGCGCCCTGAATTCTCCTTTTGATTTGGAGAGAGGATATGCGACTAGGATGATCAATAGTAGATTGATCGGCACGCCCATTGCCGTCCGCATAAGCGAGACTAACAGAGACGTGGAAAATTTCGATGTATTCGTAATAAATTCATACGAGACTGTTGTAAAGCCGATCGGGAAGAAAGTGACCTCTCCTCCAGCGACCGCAGTTTTATCAGAGAACGATATCGCTAGTAGGTTAATAAAAGGTGCTATGCATAGAAGCGAAACAAGTAGTAGGAAAACTATATTGGACACAACGAATATTTTGCGTGGTAGGGATTCTTTCATTCTCATTATTCTTATCCTCCATTAGAATACTCTGTATCCAGTAAATTTGTCAGCCAAGTAATAAGACACAATGATAAAAATCATGGATACAACTGATTTAAACAGGCCTGCAGCCGTGGAGAGCGAGTATTGAGCCTGCTCAATGCCTAATCGGAATACGAGTGTGTCTAAGATATCACCGGTGGAATAGACCACAGGGCTGTACATATTATAGATCTGATCGAATCCGCCATTGAGGATATTGGCAAGACCCAATACGGTCATTAGCACTACCATTGCTGAGATACCAGGCAGGGTGATATGCCATGTCTGCCGCCAACGGTTTGCGCCATCGATCACTGCAGCTTCATAAAGCGAAGGATCTATGCTTGTAAGGGCGGCCAGATAAATGACGGATGCAAACCCAAAGGTTTTCCAGATATCACTCACTACCATCGTGGCAGGGAACACGTCCGGGTTACCAAGGAAGAAGATCGGCTCAATGCCAATCTTGGATAGAAGAATATTAACAAGACCCTCGCTCGGTGACAGAATATTCAAAAGGATACCGGATAATATAATCCATGATAAGAAATGCGGCAAATAGACCAGCGTTTGGAAAACACGCTTAGTAAGAATATTCCTGACTTCATTAAGCATCAGTGCAAACACAACCGGAACAATGACGCCCCCAATCAATTTAAACGAGGCAATAATGACTGTGTTCTGAATAACCTGCCATATATTCGGCATAGAAAACAATGTAACGAAATTTTTAAGACCTACCCAATCTTGCTGTCCAAACATACCTTTTGCCGGAATGAATTTCTGGAACGCGATCACAATGCCGGCCATGGAGCCATAGCTGTAGATACCCACCAGAATGACAGCGGGGAGCAGCATGAAATATAAGGGAAGCTCTCTTAACATCTTATCTTTTCGTTTAGGACTTACAAATCGCGTAAGGTTTACAAATCGTCTTAGATTGACAAACACCAGTTATCCACCACCTTGTATGAAATAACTGCGGCGGGATAAATCCCGCCGCAGTCCTCGGATCAGAATGACTTATTGTGCCGGATACATTTTCTCTAGTTCGTCGAGCGTCTCTTGACCGCCCGCCTTTAACCACTGATCGACAAAGGTGTCGAAATGATCGACAGGCTTAGCGCCAGTAATGATATCGGTAAAGGTTGTTATTGTGAGTGTATCAAGCGAAGACACGTTGGTTAACCACGATTCAGGTCTTTCGATACCTAGGATACTCTGAACGATCGCGTTCTCTGGGATGTACTTGTTCAATACCCAAGGCAGTGAGCCTGACGCGGACATCTGACCCCATGTACCAAACGCATTATCGTCTTGTGCAAGAGATCCGTCATTAAAGCCTACAATATAATTGAATAATGGCTTTGCTGCAGGTGGTAGGTCATCAGCGGATCCATTGTCAAGGGCTTTTAGCAATTCAGCTGCATAAACCTCACCCGGCTGATCGATGTATATTGGGGAGAGTCTGTACTGCTCATTCGCCCAGTAAGTATCGTAGTCTTCCTTCGTTGAATTATTGACAGTCTCATCATATAGATTGAGTATCTTGATGATCGCTTCTGGATGCTCGTAATCCGCGCTAACCATGGTCATCTGACCAACAGCGTTGCTCTCGATACCAATCTTGTAATCGAAGCCGGCTTTTGTCGGAATGGCATATGGATGTACGATTACGCCATCCTTTTTGTACACATTGTTGTAAGGATACCAGGTACCCCAGTTACTACCGTAAGCCATACCAATCTTGCCGCTGGTAATATCTTCAACCAATGCGGATTCGTTCTTGGAGGTAAACTCCTTATCGATAAGGCCTTGGTCATACATACTAGCCATTAAAGAGAGTGCTTCTTTCATGTTCGGCTGGATCCAGGCAAATGTCATCTTGCCATTCTCATCGCGGTAGAACATGCTCTCATCACGTCCGGGAACACCAAACGCGGAGACCAAACCAAGTATGCTACCGTGGTTCTGTCTGATCAGATCCTTGTTGAGGGCAAGTCCATAGGTGTCGCCATCTACGCCGTTACCGTCAGGATCGCCGGTAGCGAACTTCTCGGCAAGAGCGACCATTTCTTCGATCGTCTGTGGTGGTTGAGAATTGGTGTTCTTCAGCCAGTCCTCACGTATCCATAAGAACGGAGCCTGATGGAAGTTGTCGTTCATACGCGGTATGGCATAAAGCTTGCCATCTATCGTAGCGCCATTGAAGGAATCAGCAAATCTTTCCTTATAAGCCTTCAGTGAATCAGATGCGTGTTCGTTAAAGACGTCAGTAAGATCAGCTAGTTGCCCGTTCTGTGCTAGCTGTAGGAATACGTTAACGTCTTGAGTTTTGAATGTGTCAGGTAGGTCGCCTGAAGCAATGATGGCATTAAGCTTGTTCTTATATGCATCCGTGCTGCTGTCGGCAGAGAAAGCAATCGTAAGATCAATGTTGAGTTTTTCTTTGATCAAGCGGCTCCAACGGTTATCTTCCCAAGTATCGCTCTCAAGGAGCTTTGAAGCTGCCGCGGTTTGCACGGCCCATGCCATGTTTACCGGTTCTAGGTATTTACCATCGGCGTCTACGCTCTCTGGGGTGTTGCTAGGGGTATTTGCTGTGGTGTTACCTGCATTATTCTGCTTGGAAGCGTTCTCATTATTCCCGCAGGCAGCGATGCTAAAAACCATTAGCAAGGCTAGTAGAACGAGTAGCCCTCTTTTTGGGATCATCTTGTTCATGTGAAATCCTCCCTTATTTTTTTAATTGTGATCCTAACACTGCTTTTTTGTTTTTGCCGCGTTAGAATCAAAGCTTATCACGTGAACGCGCGTTTGTAAACACGTGTTTATATTTTTTTGAATTCGACACTAAAGGCATGGACGGCTGGATTCTGACGTGTTATCTTTGTTTTATTAAAAATTTGACTATGAGGTGATTACGAATGGCATTTGTATCCAGAGGTCGAAAAGATGTAGTAAATTACCCGGTTGAAGATTGTCATGATGGTCAGGGTACCATTATGGTTAGACAATTATTGGGGTACGAGCCTCTACTTCCGGTACCAGGAAACCCTAGTGACTTTGATTCGTTGATTAACTTTATTCATGAAACGACATTACCACCAGGAACAACAATTGGCTTACATCCACATGAAGGTAACGAGGAGGTATACATTGTTACCGAGGGGATAGGCGAAATGACAGTAGATGGAGTAAAGGTTCTAATGGAGCCTGGAACAGCAACACTAACCAAGAGCGGAAGCAAGCATACATTCCGTAATGTAGGTGATTCAGATTGTAAGATCATCGTCATTGAAGCCGTATTCGATCCGAAGGATAAGAAAAAATAACATATCTCCATATGTCGGGAGGCATGATGTATGAAACCATTGAATGTAGCTCTGATTGGATACAACTTTATGGGGAAAGTCCACAGCTATGCACTAGATAACGTATCTTTCTTTTTTAAAGACATTGTTAAACCAGTGAAAAAAGTAATAGTTGGCCGAACAGAGCATTTGGTTAAGCAGGCTGCTGAAAACTACAATTGGGAAGAGTATACAACAGATTGGAAGAAGACCGTAAATCGAGATGATATTGATGCTGTAGTTATTGCTACTCCGACCAATACTCACTTTGAAATTTCGATGGAAGCCATTAGAGCAGGTAAGCATATCCTTTGTGAGAAGCCGCTTGCTATGAATGCTGAGGAAGCGAAGTTGATGCTAGATGCTGCCGATAAGGCGGGTGTTGTGCATATGCTAGGTCACAATTACCGTCGAGTGCCTGCGATCGCATTAGCACAACAACTCATTCAAGAGGGCAAGCTTGGTGAGATCTACCATTTCCGCGGTGTATATTTGCAGGATTGGCTATTGGATCCCCAATTCCCAACAAGCTGGAAGCTGGATAAGAAGATCGCTGGCTCCGGTCCCCACGGTGATTTGAATGCGCACCTAATAGACTTGGCTCGTTATTTAGTTGGCGAAGTAGATCAGGTTGTGGGAATGGATAAAACGTTCATCACCAAGCGACCAAAGGTTCAAGTGGATGAAACCCTAACCTCCAACCTAACGGCAAAAGGTAAATCAATCGGAATGGAAGAGGTTACCGTTGATGATGCAACCGCTTTCCTAGCCAAGTTTAAAGACGGAGCTTTAGGAACCTTCGAGGGTACGAGAATAGCTGGCGGAAGAAAAAACCATGAGCGTATTGAAATTAATGGAAGTAAAGGGTCCTTGGTATTCAATTTCGAAGCAATGAATGAGTTAGAGTTCTGGTCAAATGAGGATGATATACAGGTTCAGGGCTTCCGCAAAATACTAGTAACTGAAGGATCGCACCCTTATGTTAGCTCGTGGTGGCCGCCGGGTCATATTATTGGATACGAGAACACATTCGTCAATCAATTCGCTGATTTTTTCGGAGCCATCCAGAATGAGAATATAATAACACCAAATTTCCATGACGGATGGTTGAATAACAGAGTGCTGGATGCTGTAACTAAATCGATTGATTCCTTAACATGGGAAAAAGTGTGAACATAGATGGGATAAAAATTTGTGTTTGATGAATCGATATTGCTTAAATTTTAACTTACTTTGAGGTATATGGAGGTGCGATGGATGAAGCAGGTGTTAGCTATTGTTGGTGATTTCTATCATGATATGGACTTGGCCAAAGAATCATTGTTGGAGGCACTGTCTACTCACATTGAGGATAATAGGATCAGCCTAAAATTTGCTTTGGTAACAGATATTTCTGAAGAGCTGAAGCGTCAGCCTGATATGGTCGTGCTATTCGCCGAGGATCGAATAGATCCACAGGCAGAGCATGTGGCGACATGGATGACGAAGGAAGTTTCTGATGAGATTGTTCAATATGTCGAGAATGGTGGCGCATGGTTTGGCTGGCATTCAGGATTAGCGTCGTATGCGGTTGAGAGTAGCTATGTGGGGATGCTGAGAGGTTATTTTCTCACCCATCCTAAGGATAATAAGCTTGTTCGCTACACCTCAAACGGGGAAACTGTTCTTGGTGAGAATGTTACGCCATTTGAGTTTCTGGATGAGCATTATTTTGTGTATTGTGATGAATCTCGTACGAATGTATTCCTTCGTTCTTCTTCGGTGGATGGTGAATCGATTGCCGGCTGGCACCACACCTTTGGTAAAGGTCTAGTCTGCTGTTTAGCACCAGCCCATCGTCGGGAAGGACTGATGGATCCCTCATTTATCCATATATTACGCCACTCACTAAGCTGGACTGCATCATTGTGACGAGCTGCCGTAACTATTGCTAATGACACGGTTCAACTATAGGAGGCTACGATAACATGTCCGAGAATTACGAATCAACGTTAAACCATGTCAATACACATTCAAGACCATCCGAGCTCAAGATCACGGATATGCGATTTGTCGATTTAACAGGCGCACCCATGCATTGTACACTGGTGAAAATCTATACCAATCAAGGAATAACAGGGATCGGTGAGCTCAGAGACTTCGGAAGCCGCACTTATGCTGCTATGCTGAAGGGTCGTTTGCTAGGAGAGAATCCCTGCAATGTGGATAAGCTATTTCGTCGAATTAAACAGTTTATGGGACCAGCCAGACAAGCGGGTGGCGTCGCTGGGATAGAGATCGCACTTTGGGATCTAGCCGGTAAGGCGTTTGGAGTTCCCGTCTATCAGATGCTTGGGGGGAAGTTCCGCGACGCTGCCCGTGTGTATTGTGATCTTGGGGTGAATACGCCAGGGCTTAAGAATGACGGTTATTCGATGGGCAAGCGCTTGAAGAAGTTTGTTGACGAAGACGGCTACACCATGGTGAAGGCGGTATTGGGTGTAGAGAGCCTACAGATGCGCTATCCGGATGAAGAGCTCATATCTGCACCAGGTAACTATGTTGAGGAATTTGTTAAGGCTTCGCAATATAACTTTGAATTTATTAAGCACCATCGGGATACAGCCTATGGTCCAGAGTTCCAGCAGCGCAATCGTGCCTTTGACATTGTTAATACACAATCACCTTACCTTATGTATCGTATGACAGAACGTGGACTTGACCGATACGAGGAAGAAGTAGCAAATATGCGCGAGGTACTTGGCTACAAGATGCCTCTAGCGATTGACCACCTAGGTTACTTAAATCTGGAAGACGCAGCAAAACTATTACGGCGCTTAGAGAAATACAATCTTCTGTGGGCAGAGGACCTGTTTCCTTGTACGTATACAGAGGAATATAAGCGCCTGAGCCAGATGACCACTACGCCATTAGCTACAGGTGAGGATCTGTCGACGCTGGAGAGCTTTGAGGATTTAATTGTGAATCGGGCGGTTCCGATTATACATCCTGACATTTGCTCCACGGGCATATACGAGGCTAAGAAAATAGGAGATTTAGCGCAACGGCATCGTGTTGCGATGGCGATGCATATGTGTGAAACCCCAGTTGCCGCATTAGCTACAGCCCATATGGGGGTAGCTACCGAGAACTTTATCGCAACCGAGTTTAATGCGCCGGATGTTCCATGGTGGAACGATATTATTACTGGCTATGATGGGAAAGTCATTAAGAATGGGTTTATCCCTGTGTCGGACAAACCCGGACTTGGCTTTGATGATATCAACGACGAGGTGATTAAAGAGCATCTGATGCCAGGCTTTCCAGATATGTGGGCTTCCACGGATCAGTGGAACACTGAATACTCGAATGATCGGTTATTCAGTTAATCCGCGCTATATCAGACGCACAAAAGCTCCCGAAAGGGAGTTTTCTTATTTTATAAAAGATTAGAATATATAAATTTTCGAGGATTCCGAGATTTGTTTTGTTTGTGCGGATTTAGAAATAAAAGACCGTAAGATAAGTTGTATTACTCTGAAGAATCGCGGTGTAAAGATAGGGGGCTCCATTTATATTTAATATGTAATACGAATTCATACGAGGAGGAACAAGCATGAAAGCTGCTGTACTAGGCAAAGAGGAACTAGAGTTTTATCAGAAAAATGGCTACTATTTACACAAAAAACCGTTATTTAGTCAAGAGAAAATGTCTGCATTACAAGGTATTTTTGAAGAACAGCTAGCGGAGAAAGGCAGCAAGCTGTCTGATGAGTTAGACACTCCTCACTTCAGGGATGAACGTCTTCTAGATTTTCTAATGAGTGATGAGGTACTGGATGTGGTTGAACCCATTATCGGTCCTAACATCGGACTTTGGTCCAGTCACTTTATATGTAAAGACCCCTATACCGGGAGAGCTACTCCTTGGCATGAGGACTCATCGTATTGGAATGGCAGACTAAGCTCATTTGATAAGATTATTACTGTATGGCTTGCGCTTGATCGCAGCTGGCAAGAAAACGGTTGTATGAGAGTAATTCCGGGAACACACCGGAACGGTTTTTCTGATTATGAGGATGTGGATTCCAAGGAGAACTTATTTACAACCCAAATTAAGAATGTGGATGAGTCCAAAGCTGTTTATTTTGAATTGGAGCCTGGACAATGCTCACTACACGATTCCAGAATCATTCACGGTGCTAAGGCCAATACAAGTCCATATCGCCGCTGCGGGTTTACCATGAGATATTTTTCCACTGAAGCGAAGGTTTACTCGGAGAAGAATCCTGGCTTCAAGGTATGGTTAGCACGAGGCAAAGATATTGCTGGCAATCCGTTCGTAAATGTGTAAACTAAATTAAAGGAGCAACTTTCCTTGAACATTAAATATTATATGGCATTGTGGGGCATGGACGGTACCTATGAGGAACTGATAATGGATGCGGCTTCTCGGGGGTATTCGGGCATCGAATCACCCTTGCCAAGCGCAGATAAACAAGATGAGTTTAAGCGGCTGCTGGCTAAATACAACATGGAGTACATCGCTCAAGTCGTGACCGTGGGTGATCACATTAGCAGCTTTACTGACCAAGTCAGGCACGCACAGACGTTTGAACCAAGCCTAATCGTGTCCCATAGCGCAAGAGATAGAATGAATTTTGCGGAACAAGTGATATTCTTTGAGGAAGCATTAAAGGTTGAGAGGGAAGTCGGAATACCTGTCGGACATGAAACTCATCGATCTCGGGCGATGTACACACCATGGACTACGGCCAACCTGCTAAGACAACTGCCTGATTTAAAGATCACCGCGGACTTTAGTCACTGGTGCTGTGTCTGTGAATCCGCTACGTTGGAAGAGCATCAAGAGGATGTTAAGCTGGCGATGCAGCGCGCTATTCATATTCATGGGCGTGTTGGTTATGATCAGGGGCCTCAGGTTCCACACCCTGCAGCTCCAGAATATGCAGATCAGCTTCACATTTTTATCGCATGGTGGAGGGAAATCCTCGAATGGCGCATAGCTGGTAGGTACGCTTATACCAGCATCACTCCTGAGTTCGGACCACCGGGATATATGCAAACGCTTCCGTTTACTAGGCAGACGGTAGCTAATTTACAAGAAATCAATGAATGGATGCATCAATACTTAATGAAGACATTGTCATAGGCATAGAGGAGGATATTCATATGAGACAGCAGAGACCAGCACTATTCACCAATGACCAGTATATGAATTTATCCTCCTCATTCCGTATATTCAAGCATCAAATTCAAGATAAAGTAGATGTCCATTGTCATGAGTTCTATGAGCTGGCTTTTGTAACAGCTGGAACAGGAAAGCAAATCGTTAATGGGAATCCATCCATTATAGAGAAAGGCACGATGTTTTTTTTAACTCCGGCGGATTTTCATGAGATCATTCCTAATCAAGATTCAGTGATACACTTATATAACCTTATATTTTCTGGCGATATGATCAATAATCAAGTGACGGAGCTTCTCTTTAGTGTCCGTCGGAGTTACATACATTGTTTTGAAGATCACCAATATATAAGAATGAGAAGTGATTGGGACCGTATCTGGGAAGAGGCCCAGGTTTCTAAGGTTGGCGCTCAGATGATTCTTCAAGGAGCCATTGAGAGAGTGCTTATTGACCTGTATAGGGAATGTCATACTCAAGGTTCAAGCCCAGAGAGTCGAATGAGTAAGAATGCAACGGATACACTATTACGAAATTCAACCATATATATTCAGCATCGGTTTCGGGAATCGATCACTTTGGAGCAAGTGGCTAAGCATTATGGCTTATCACCGAATTATTTTAGCGAATGCTTTAAGCAGGTATTAGGAATTTCATTTCAGAATTATGTCGTTAACACGAGGCTGGATTTTGCCAAATCCCTATTGAAGGTTTCTAATATGACAATCACAGAGATATGTTTATCGTCGGGGTTTAATACATTATCTCATTTTGAAAAAATGTTTAAGAAAAAATTTAGCGTCACACCCAAAAGTTACCGATCGCATCATTCTATTGATTTATAGTAAATGGGTACTGGGGGATATACATGAAGTGGATGCTTCCGCGTAGATTGAAATCCATACTATTAATCTGCTTTATAGCCGTCATTGTAATTCCACTTGTGATTACAGGTTATTTTACATACTTTGCTGTCGAAAGAGTCATTGAAACCAATACGGGCAAATATGTGAATGAAGTGCTTAAACAGTCCAATGAATCAGTGGATGCCCAGCTAAGGGATCTTGTTTATGCCGCGATTGTTATGAATATGAATGAACGACTTGTAAATCTAGTTAAAACGGAGAATACTTATTCTTCTGTATATGAAAGATTAAAAAAAGAGTATGAATTAAAAAATATTCTTTCGGATGCCTTAAATTTAAAATGGGAGATTTATTCAGTGGCACTATTCACTGAGGAGCATACGTATACGACCGCGCCCTCTCAGAACTTAGAGATGCTGCGTGATACAGATTGGTATAGAGATATTAAAAGCGGTAAGAAAAGGTTTGAATATATAGCGAAGAATTTGATCTATTCCGATAATAAGCCTAAATCCGTCATCTCGTTAGCTTGGGAATTAAACGATCTTAAAACGGATACCAAGCTTGGTGTTCTGCTTATTAATATCGATGACAAGCATGTGACAAAAAGATTCAACGATATTTCATTGCCGGATAGCTCCCTATTTCTACTAGATCAAAATCATAATATCTTCTTCGAGGGAGAACAGAACTTGCTTACGGAGCAGGATATTTCCTCGATAGATTTACATAATATTGAAAGTAGCAAGCAAGAAACAAAGAAGTTAAATAATCAACAATATTTTATTATTCAGCATAAGTCGCTCTACTCCAATTGGTACGCCATCTGGTTTATTCCGCACAAATCTTTGATTCAGGAAGCTGTGTTTATTCGCAATACGATATTCATTATCGCTGGAATATGCGTAATTATTGGATTAGTTGTATCGTTCAACTTGGCCTCGCGTATTACCATTCCCATTATTAAACTGGTCAGAGAAATGAATCAGATCCGATTAGGTAATTTACGTGTGCGGGTGGATTACAGCTATTTCTACGAATTAAGAAAGCTCTCCGATACGTTTAATGAAATGATGTTTGAAATTGATAACTTGATAGAACGAGTCGCCAAGGAGAAGATGGATAAGAAAAAAGCAGAAATGATGGTGTTGGAAACTCAAATAAACCCGCATTTCCTTTACAATACATTGGATTCTATCAAATGGGTTGCCATATTGCATAAAGCAGATAGTGTGGCGGTTATGATCACAGATTTGGTCAAACTGTATCAAATTAGTTTAAGCGGAGGCAGACAACTCATAACCGTTGGTGAAGAGTTGAACCATTTGAAGAGCTATTTACAAATCTTGAAAATTCGTCACATGAACAAATTCGAAGTTGTATTTGATGTCCCTGAAGAGGTTATGGCTTTCAACACAGTTAAAATCATCTTGCAGCCTCTTGTTGAAAACGCGATATATCATGGCATAGAGCCTCAGGCAGATAAGGGGATGATCTATATAAAGGGCGATGTTGACGACGGAACGCTGTCGCTTCAGATATCCGATAATGGCGTGGGTATTGGTTATGACTCTATACAGGAACTATTTCTATCTGAACAAAAGAATAGTCACAAAATGTACAAGGGATTAGGCATGAAAAATATAGATGAGCGTATTAAGTTATACTTTGGCGAAGAGTATGGTCTTCATTTCAGCAGCCAAGTTGGCGTTGGCACAACTGTGACAATCACGCTGCCGGCGATAAAAGGAGAGGACATGCATGGTTAAGGTGTTAATTGTGGATGATGAATTATTGGTGCGAGTAGGAATTAGGTCAACGGTAAATTGGAATAAAATCGGGATTACTGTCGTTGCTGAAGCAGAGAATGGTGAAGAAGGCTGGCACCAGTATCAAGTATATCAACCTGAAATCGTGATAACGGATATTAAAATGCCAGTTATGGATGGTCTTCAGCTAACTAGTAAAATTAAACAAATGAACGCCAGAGCTAAAATTATTATATTAACCTGTCATGGGGAGTTCGATTATGCCAAGGAAGCCATTCGATTGGGGGCATTCGAATATATATTGAAGCCAACGATGATGGGAAACGATCTGGAACAAATTCTTATGAATGCCAAGACATGCATCATTGAAGAGCAGAACCAGCACCAAAGAGTAACAGAACTGGAGAATAAAGTTAACGAACACTCGGAAGCGGAAAAGGAAAAGTGGCTGATTGCTGTTATGGGCGGAATGCAAATCGATGAGGCACACCAATTAGAGAAACCAGCCTTTCCGTATATGCCACTGCTCGCTATGGCCATACGCATAGATCAATATCATGAGGTTCAGGAAAAGTATGAAGGTCGAAATCACATCTCGTTATGGGAAGCTATAAAAACGACAATTGCCGGTATTGTGAACAAATATGGTTCAGCTATTACAATTTATGACCACCAAAGCCAATGCATCATTGCGGTATGCAGCTTTATGGAGATGAAGAGCGAAAAAGCTATCTATGAGAAGCAGTATCACATTGCCCAGGAAATGAAAGAAACGATTCGGCGTTTTTTCGGCTTTCCAATCACAATCGGCTTAGGGGATAAAGGAGATAATTATGATAGCATTCAACAGATCACGAAGCATGCCATAAAGGCTGTGGATTGTCGATTGTTCTTAGGGGGGGATTGTATTATTTCCTATCAACAGAGCATTCAATCTATAGACACAAACCAGTCCTGTAGAGAAGTGCTGCAGCAGCTTCGCTCCCATCTGAAGGCAGGAGATTTGCAGGAAGTCAACGAATCACTGTACGCGTTGTTCTATGAACAACTAATGCCATCGTTTAGTACGACACTCGTTAAAGAAACGGTTTTTGAATTAATATCCATTCTTATCATGTTCGTTAAGGAGCGCTTGCCTCAAGCACAAATTTCCGGTGCCGATTATGAGCAATATGAATGGATTATGGGCATGGAGACTATGAACCAGATGGCGCAGTGGTTTCAAGAGAAATTTACGAATCTATTAACACTTGAACGTTCTTCTATGAATACGAACGATTACAGCGTACAGGTGAAGGAAGTGATCTTATTTATCCAATCTCACTTTATGGAGAATATAGATTTAGCAGATGCCGCGAAGGTTGCCTATCTGTCGAAGAACTATATCGGAAACCTGTTTAAGAAGGATACAGATCAATACTTTAATGAATACTTAATGGAGTATCGATTGGAGAAGGCTAAGGTTCTTCTAAGGGACTACACCTTGAAGGTTTATGATATTGCTATGAAGGTAGGCATACATGATCAACGTTATTTCAGTAAATCATTCAAGAAGTATACGGGAAAAACCCCTAACGAGTTTAGAGAATATCTCATGTAAGCATTAGTTTATTCACATTATTATTAGTTTTTCCACACAACCCCTAATTCTTAATTAGGGGTTGTCTATGACAAAAATCACATTCCGTATTAATTACACCAAATTGTTTGCCTGTTGTCTGTGGCTGCTCAACTCTAGGATTTACAATAGAAGTATTCTAGAGGGTAAGGAGGATTAGCAAGTAACAGGCTAGTTTAACTCAACGCAAAATTAAAGCGCTATCATTCGCAAATGGAGGGGTAAATATGATGAGAGTTAAGAAGCTAGGTTTAATTTTATTCGTGCTGATTTTATCCATAAGTCTTGTAGCTTGTAGTTCGAATGGGGGTAATAATTCTAGCGGGGAAACTTCCCAGAAAGAGGGATCTCCTCAGAAAGAAGAATCTTCTAAGAAAAGTGAATCCGGTGATAAGACAGAGAGAGTGCTAAAGCTGGCTCATTATATTGATCCTGCTAACAAAGACGATGTGTACGGTGTAGCAATGACTGAAATTATTCAACAATTCGAAGCTGAAACGGGTATCAAGGTCGATCTAGAAACATTACCTTGGGATCAGATGGAATCAAAGCTAGTGATTTCTAATGCAGCAGGAGAAACAGTAGATTTATCCTGGGTATCCTCTCAGAAGCTGGCATCACTCGTAAATGCTGGTGCATTAAGACCCATAGATGATTTTGTAGCAACCTATGATAAAAAAATAATGGATGATTTTTCCGAATTGGAAGACAAAGCCACTGTTTCAGAGCTGGATGGCAAAAAATATTTATACCTGGCATCCATGCATACTCGGATGCTCTGGTATAACAAGGAGTTAGTGAACACACCACCTCAAACTTGGGCAGAGCTTGTGGAAATCGGCAAACAGGCCACAGACAAATCAAAAGGTCAGTACGGATTTGGATTCTGGGGATCTAAGCATTATGGTTCGATTGAAGTGGCGATTTCTCCGTTTATCTGGAGCGCTGGCGGTACGATTAGCAATAAAGACGGTGAAGTCACTTTTAACTCTCCCGAGACAGTAGAAGCTCTTCAGTTTGTAGGAGACTTGGTACACAAGCATGGCATTTCTCCAGAAAGCGTATTTACTTCTGACAGCGCTGAAATTGACAATGCCTTCAAAGCTGGCAATATTGCCATGGTTATTAACGGTTCATATATGTATGACCGCTTTATGGAAACCGAATTCGCGAAAGCAGGGAATATTGGCGTAGCTCCAATCCCAGGCAAGAATGGCCCAGCGCCAAACTTTATCAACGGCTGGGGAATGGCGATTCCGAAGAATGCCAAAAACCCAGAGCTGGCATGGGAGTTTATGAAGTTCTTTAATCAAACGGAAATTCAAATTAAACACTCTCTAGCAGAAGGTGGAATTCCAACCCGTAAATCGGCGTGGACCGATAAGGCCTTCGAGGATAAGCCGCTGCATCAATTCTTCTTTAAGAATGCGGAAGAAAACGGAAGGCCGATGGATCCCTTGGTTTATTATCAAGAGGGATTGGAAGCGCTCAATATTGCAGCTTTGGGATATTTCTTAGATGCAAAAGCGAATGTAAAGCAATTATTGGATGATCAAGCTAAGATGTTCAATGATAAATATTAAGGAGTAGAATACGGGGTTGCTGCTTAATTAAGCAGCAACCCTCACTATAAGGAGAGTTAGGTTTATGAAGAAAGATAACATCTTGCCTTATGTGTATCTATCTCCATCTGTACTTGTTCTTTTGCTGCTCAGTTATCTTCCGATGCCTTATGCTCTGTACTTAGCTGTTACTAAGAGCCAGCTTGGAAGTGGTGAGAGATCCTTCGATGGCTTGGAGAATTTCAGTAAGATTCTCAAAGATCCTTATTTTTGGGAAAGTCTTTCCGTTACATTCTATTACACTGTATTTACGACACTTGCGATGACCGTATTAGGGCTGGTGTTGGCACTCCTATTTAACAAGAAAATCCGTTTTCGCGCACTTTATATGACCATTCTATTCATTCCATGGGTCGTATCGGAGGTTGTAACTGGTCAAACCTGGAAGTGGTTGTTAAATCCCAATTTTGGTATGTTGAATTATTTGCTAGAGCCGCTGGGATTAAAACCAAGCTTGGTTTTGACTGCACCCATATTTGGGCTGCTTGGTATTATCATCGTAACGTTATGGAAGAACATCGCTTATTCGACATTACTGCTATTAGCGGGACTTCAAACGATTTCCAAGGACTTAATTGAGGCTGCCCAAATAGACGGCTGTTCCACTTGGAAGGCATTCAGGTTTATTACATTGCCACTACTTAAGCCAACGATCATGGTCGTTTCATTGCTTCTCATTATTAATTGTATGAATCAAACAGGTATTATCCTTGTATTAACAAACGGCGGCCCAATTCGTACAACCGAAACCTTGGGTGTGTACATGTATAAAGAGGCTTTTATGAATTATCACTTATCCAATGCAGCATCTATCGCGGTAGTTCTATCGTTTATCAATTTGTTCATCGTGGCTATTTATTTTAGATTTGCTAAATCGAATATGTAGCGGAAGGAGTCTCATCATGAGGAGTCAGCGTTTGTGGAGCAGCAGGCTCAATTCTATATTCATAAGAATGTGCATACAGCTCTTCTTGATTGTGCTTACGGTAATCATCCTGGTACCCATCTACAACTCGTTAATCACATCCATTACACCCGAGAATCAAATTAATCGGTATCCACCAAATTTAATACCGGAACTAGTAGTGTTTGACCATTATATTCACGCCTTTAAATCCCAACCCATGTTTAGATTTATCTTCAACTCTTTGTTTCTATCGATTGCGGCATCGATTGTGGCTTTATTCATCTCCCTTCAGGCTGCTTATACACTGTCAAGGCACCAGTTTAAAGGTAAAGCACTGCTGATCCTGTTTATTCTATTCCCCATGATGATGCCGGGGATTACTAATCTCATCCCTTTATACAACGTATTTTCAAACATAGGTCTAATCAACACATATATTGGGCTGATTCTATTATATTTGCCCGCATTGCTGCCTTTTGCGATTTGGCTATTGAAAAATTTTATAGACAGTGTTCCCTATGAGCTGGAGGAAGCCTCATTTATAGATGGCTGCAATCGATTCAGCGTTTTATATCGCATTATTTTTCCTGCTGCTATGCCTGGTATTGTTGCGATTTGTATTATTAACTTTGTCTTAGTTTGGAATGAATTTCTTGTATCCCTTTTGTTTACTACAGAGAAATCGATGCGTACAATGACTGTCGGAATATTCAACTTTATCGGTTTTAACAACTTGCAGCAGGGACCAATTAATGCAGCTTCTATCGCGGCAATGCTTCCCGTTATTATTATCTTTCTGATCATCAGAGAAAGATTTATGAAGTCGATCATTGAGGGTGCCATAAAAGGATAAGCATTCATGAGCAGGAGTGAAGCACAATGAAATCCATATATATGGAACATCTTACAAAGCCGGTAACACAGCTGGTTCTTGGTACCGCCCTGTATGAGGTAGATCAATATTCCCATGCGACGCAGCTGCTGGATAGTTACTCAAGCTTAGGCGGTACAGTGCTGGATACAGCAGAAAATTATGCCGGGGGACAAAGTGAAAGAGTCATTGGAAGGTGGATGAGTGAAAGGGACAACAGGGAATCCATGGTGGTCATGACCAAAGGCGGCCACCCCTATAACAATAAGAACCGTGTAAATCCAGAGGAGATTACCACGGATTTAATGGGAAGCTTAGAACGATTACAAACGAATTACATCGATATCTATATGCTCCATAGGGATGATCCTTCGTATCCTGTAGCTCCAATAATAAATATGTTGAACAAGCACATCATGGCCGGAAGGATCTTAACGATTGGCGCATCCAATTGGACGGTGGATCGAATATCAGAAGCGAACGAATATGCTAAAGCCGAAGGCTTATTTGGTTTTACCTGCAACAGTCCGAATTTAAGCTTAGCCAAAGCCCAAGAACCGATGTGGCCGGGATGTGTTTCGGCAGATTCGAGTATGCTGGAATGGCATACCAAGACACAAATGCCATTGTTGTCATGGGCATCACAGGCAGGAGGTTTTTTTACCGGCAGATTTGTTCCAGAACTACGGCACAATTCGGATATAGTTCGTGTTTATTACGACGACAACAACTGGGAAAGGTATGCGCGTGCCCAAAAGCTAGCTGTCAAAAAAGCATGTGAGCCGGTGCATATCGCACTTGCTTATGTACTGGGTCAGCCGTTTCCTTCCTGTGGAATAATCGGGGCAAGAACCGTGGGGGAAATTGTTTCGAACGCCCATGCGCTCCAAATCGAATTAACAGAACAAGAAGTTCGATGGTTGGATCTCATCGAGTAGAGGGGTGTAAGCATGAATATCAAACTGGGCATTTCCGGAATTAACTGGGTCAACGAGGACCCTCACTTATTCGATAATTTATATAGCTGCGATACGATGCTTTCCGAGATGAACCGGCTCGCTTTTGACGGGACGGAGATGAGTCGCCTCTTTCCACGTGATCCGAAGCAACTTAAAAGCATCCTTGATGATAAAAAACTTCGGTTGGCATCCGGTTGGAAATCTACGTTGTTTAGCGACAGCTCAGTGCGCACTGAGGAAATGAACAGTTACAGGGAGCATGTTGACTTCCTTAAAGCGATGGGATGCCGGTATGTGATCACTTGTGAAATTCGTGATCTATTCGATGAGTTTAATCCATCGAGGGTAGTTCCGCTTAACGAGCAGGAGTGGAACAATCTAGTTGAAGGCTTGCACGAAGCGGGCCGTTATTGCCGGGATGCCGGTATGGAACTCGTCTATCACTTTCATGCGAGTACGGTAGTTGAAAGCGCGGCAGAAATTCAGCGATTGGTGGATATGACAGATCCGGATTTGGTTCATTTGTTATTCGATACAGGGCATGCTTTATATGGCGGCAGTGATCCTTATGAGCTATTACAGCAGCATATCAAGCGAGTGCGTTATGTTCATCTGAAGGATGTAAGAGCACATATACTGGATCAGGTGAAAGAGGAGCAGCTCCAATTCGGTCAAGCCGTTGCAGCGGGTGTATTTACAGTGCCAGGTGACGGTGATATCGATTTTAAGCCAATCCTTCAAGAGCTGTGGCAGCACAACTATGAGGGGTGGCTCGTGATTGAGGCGGAGCAGAATCCTGCTGTCGCAATTCCGTATGAATATGCATTAAAATCGAAAGCATACATCGAATCTTTACTCGGAGAAGCATAATGACCCAATCCGGATTGAACTGCACCCCGTCAAGTAGACAGTATAAAAAGCAAAAATGAGTTATGCGGCCTTCGTCCTGAATTCCATTGGACTGAGGCCGTTTAATTTTGCTTGTAATCGATCGTAGTTCTGGTAATGGTCTGCCGTTTTCTGGTAGTCATGTGTATTCGCAAGACAATAATTCAGGGTGGATGAGCTTGAACAATATTTTGCTAAATTATGGTGTTGACCGCTGGCTTAACTCCAACTAAGATGACTCAGAGATCTTTTTTAGGTATAAGGCCTACCGGGTTGCTGCCACAAGTGCCACTGGTTCATGCTTTACTCTTGTAAACTATCCAACGGACAATTAATGAACCAGCGGACAATTATTGCATTCTGGCTTAGTTTCAATTGATAAATCAAGAACTGTCAGTTTCATGCTGTTATGATGGAAACTACAATGATGAATGAAAGCGCTACCGTATTCCGACGTCTTGGTGGTGCAATTCAAAAATAGGGAGGGTCTATATGAATTTTCGAAGAGTAGCAAGTACGATGATTTCACTAGTGCTATCGTTTAGTTTGATAGTAGGGTGCAGCAACTCAAATGAAACAAAGGGCAATAACGTAGCGGAAACCCCAGCGGCGAATCAGCAAGACAATAAGAAGCCTGATGCTGAACCGAAGGCGAATGAGGAACCAGTTTCCATTCAATTGATGGTCCCTTCTTATTCCGATGTGCCGGATTTAAACAACGAATATTGGACGGAATGGCAGAAGCGATCGAATTCCAAACTAACAGTTGAATGGATTCCTTCCGGCGATTATGATACCAAATTTGATTTGGTATTGGCGTCTGGCAGTTTGCCCGAAGTGCTAGTTGCCACTAACGTGACGCGGCCGACATTGCTTAGTTCCATTAAACAAGGGGCATTCTGGGATCTGACAGAGTTATTGGGTGATCTCAGCGAATACCCGAATTTAAAAAGTAATACCGAGCCGAATGTTTGGAATTACCTAAAGTTGGATGGGAAGATTTACGGTATCCCGCGGAATCGTCCGCATATCGACGTAGCCATAAACATCAGAAAAGATTGGCTAGATAAATTTAATCTACCTGTACCAACAACGATGGACGAGTACGCTGCCGCATTGAAAACGATTGTGAAAGGCGACCCGGATGGCAATGGTAAAGACGATACGGTCGGCATTCTCGGTCACGGATTTTTACTAGATGACGGGGATTCTGCATATTTAAGCGCTTTTGGCGGTATGGAACCGATATTTAATAGTGAAGGTGGACTGGTGAAAGATCAGCTCACACCTAATTATACGGATATGGTAGCATGGTTCCGCGATCTATATGAGAATGGCGTGTTGGCGAAAGAATTTCTAGCTATCAAAAAAACACAGGCAGAGGAAATGTTTGCTACGGGCCGTGCCGCATCTTATGCACGTAACATCTGGCGAGATTACACTTGGGAGCAAGAGATCAAAAAAGTTCAACCCGAAGCTGAGCTTATTACACTTCCACCAATGCAAGGACCAGCTGGTGTAAGTGCCTACTTGGCGACACCGATGTTCGGAGCTATGTTCATTTCTAAGAAGGTACCAGAAGATAAAGTGAAGGAAATTCTTGCCTATATGGACAGAACAGCAACAATGGAATTTACGGATTTCAACTATTACGGCATCGAAGGGGTCCACCACACATTAGTTGATGGACAGCAGGTATTAACGGATCTTGGTAAGAAACAAGTGACAACGAATTCTAACCAAGTATTCGCAATGGCGTATAATAATAAGATGAAAGTGCTGAATCCTTCAGCGCCTAAGGCTTATAACGATGCGAAGTTAGCTTCGGTCCAGGTCTTTACTGAAGTTGGTAGAATTAATATATTCTCAGTTATCAACTCCGATACATGGACAGCAACATGGCCGAAATTTGAAGGGGAGTGGCAGTCTATGGTTGCCAAAGCTATTGTTGGACAAGTGTCGATGGAAGAATACAGTGAATATGTGGATGGTTTGAACAGCAAGCCTGAATTCAAACAAGCTTATAAGGAATTCGCCGAGTTATACAAAGCGAAATTTGAGTAACTAACAACTAATCTAATCAAGAACGGCCGGAGAAGGAAAACCTTTCTCTTCCTGCGGCCGTTCTACTAATTATTGGGAGGGCCATATGGCTAGATTCGACTGGTTGAAACAAAGATCACGGGGTGTTCACCTTACAATTCGGGATATCGATTGTAAGGATTTTGATGCGGAGAGCCTAGCCAAAGATCTGCATGAAATGGGTGTGAATGTTCTTTCTTTTTTCTGTGCAGGGTACGTTACGGTTCATCCGACATCTCTAAACATCCGGCGCAGCCCATATTTGGGGGATAGGGATATCACAGGGGACATTATTCGAGCGTTGCGCACATACGATATCCGTGCGGTGCCTGCGATGGATTTGAGTCTGATCCCCGGCAATGCGGCAGAAAGTCACCCGGAATGGCGTTCGCTTGATGAATATGGAAATCCGTATAAAGCGAATGAAGATCTAGGGGATTTTTATATCGCATGTCCATTAAGCGGGTACCAGAATGAATACTTGTCTTTAATATTGCAAGAAATCGTATCCCGTTACGATGTGGACGGCATTAAATTCGGTGGCGGAAGTTATGGTTTCTCCTCTTACGGGAATGGGATATGCCATTGTACTCGTTGCAAAGCAGCTTACCGTGCTTATGCCGATAGTGAAATTCCACTGAAGGACGACTGGAACGACCCGGAATGGGGCATCTTTCAACGCTGGCGCCAGCAACGGGTTGTCGATCGTTCGAAATTCTTATATGACCTGGTCAAGTCACTAAAGCCAGATTTGCCTGTGATGTGTAACAGCGTAGCTTTCGGGGATCCCAGTTGGACGACTAAAGGAGCGCTCGATATTGAACGGATGGCAGACTATATCGATGCTGTGCAGGTCGAGGCGCAAACGCGGGTTCGGGCTAACCGAGACGAGTATCATTGGGATTTCTTGATGATGCCCGCAGAAGAGGCTAATTTCTTGAACACGGTCAGTGATCATCAGCCATGGGTGCTGGCATCCTACTTTCAAGCTTGGCCATGGCGGCGAAATGCGGTTCCCCCAGCTGAGCAGAAAGTCTATATGGCGCAAATCTATGCAAACGGTGGCAATGCGATTCTGAATTTATCTGGTGGACCGCCAAAGGTGCACGAAGATCAGCGTGGTTTCCCTGCTGTAAAATCGTTATTTACCTTTGTGAAGCAGAATCAGGAGTATTATATACAAGACCGTTCTGCCGCGAACGTTGCCATTCTGTATTCACAAGACACCCTCTTCTATTACGGACGGGACAATGCTAAGGCATCTTACGTGGAAGCGATACGAGGCTTTGAACAGGCGCTTACGGATCACCATATTCCGTTCGATATCATATCAGATAGAATGCTTCAATCGAACAAGCTGGCCGCCTATCAAACGGTGATCTTGCCGTCCACAGCATGTATGTCGGAAGACAGCGCTCGCGCATTGAGGATGTATGTGGAAGGCGGAGGCAACCTCATCGCAACTTTCGAAACGTCATTATTCGATACGAACGGGAATAAAAGAGACGATTTTATGCTTGCTGATCTATTCGGTTCATCTTATGCGGGAACTGAATCAGTGATGGGACCGGATAATGGTGTCTATAAACAAGCATATATGAATATTAGGGACCCGGCCCATCCGATTGTCAGCGAACTGGGCGATACCCGCGTTATACCAGCATCTAATCGCTTTTGCCAGGTCACTCCAGGCTCTGCGGTATCTGTACCCTTGACGCTTTCTGCCGCTTTTCGTGTCTTTCCCGAAGGCATGTCCTATACGGAAGAACCGGACACCGGATTCCCGATGCTTACTGCCGTTGAACATGCATCATGCGGAAGAATTGTGTATTTCCCGGGGCAGCCGGATACAGCCTATATGCGGGTCGGATACCCCGATTGGGCTCATCTGATGGTGAATGCAGTTAAGTGGACGCTGCGGGATAACCTGCCGTTGGTGGTGGAAGCTCCTTCGACGTTAATGGTAACCTTGCGACAACAGGAAGGAAGACAGCTCGTTCATTTGGTCAACTTGAATGGAGGAAGAAGAATGTTCTCGCAGATCATTCCAGCACGCGATGTGAAGGTTACATTGCCTGTAACGGATAGGTACCAGCCGAAGCGCGCATTCCTGCTATCCGATCATCAAGCTTTGAAGCTCACTCATAAGGATGAGTCGGTGTCCATTATCATTCCTGAGGTTCGCGATTACGATGTACTTGTGTTCGAAGCCTAGCCTGTGAAGCAGCAATTCAGCATGGGAAGATAATAGGCTGACGAAGTGATAAGGTGGGGATTCTGATAGCTAACTGGAGCATGAATTGGGGAAAACGTAAACGAGCTAATCTATTGGTAAATTCGCGAAAATATTTATACAAGCTGATTTGGTTCAGCTGTATATCTGTTTGCATTCCAATTATTCTAGCAAGCTCGGTGTACCACCATTTTTCTATAAAAAAAATGGAACAGTACATCATCACCGAGAGCGATTCCTCCTTGATCTTGATGAAAGACCGCGCTGAAAGGGTTTTACAAGGAATTGAGCAGGAATCGCTCCAGTTAGCTAAAGACCCCTTACTGTTACAAATGATCGATGATTCGGATCAGACGAATGCGATCCTATGGCATGTGGCTATGTTGGATAAACTGTCGGTAGTTAAAAACTTGAGTGGTTTTATCAATGAAATTTTCTTCTATATGAGCACCAATCAGAATGTTATTTCCAATGAATATGGAGTAATTCCGAAGAAGGATTACAAATATGAAGAAGATATCCAACAATTGCTAGACAGCAATCAGCAAACAAGATGGGTCCAGCTTCCCCAGGCAAGCAAAGATGGCTATATCACATTCGCCCGAATGTTGCCTTTAGTAGGTACGGGAGGTCCAAAGGCTATCTTAGCCTTTGAAATCGAAGTATCCTCCTTCAGTAAGTTTTTAGAAGCGGACACGGTCATTATGACTCGCGGTACAGAGTTGATCATTCTTAATTATCGTGACTTGTTTGATAAAGTTCAGCAAGATATCGATGTTTGGCAGCGGACATCCGCATTAGAGGGCATTGAAACGGTTGTCACGTCGGATAAACTGGCAGACCGATTCATCGCCTCTGGTATCGATGGCAAGCCGGCTCAGTTCAATTATATTAAAAATGTGTTCTCTAGGACCTACGTTTCTATCGTCCCAGAGCAGATTATTACGAGTCAGCTTGATTGGATTCGGTGGTTGACCTTTCTCATTCTGATCTCCTTTGTCGGTATGGGCGTTATTCTTACCCTGTTCACTGCTAGAAGGGCGTATAGTCCAGTTGAACAACTAATGATGTACAGCCGCGACTTAAACGATGGGCGCATTCAGAATAAGGGCAATGAACTGGATTTTATTAAAGCTTGCCTTGATTATTTAAATAAAGAAAAAAACAAATTTGTTCTATATATGAAAAAGATAGAGCCTTCCATGCGAGAAAAGTGTCTTCATCAGCTGCTTTCCGGCGAATATGCGGGAAAGAACACACTGATCCAGGATTGCGAGACATATGGAATTGACACCCGCAGCACTAATGTCGTATTAATCACAGAGGCTGAGAATGTAGTCCATGAGAAACGATTTCTTCCGGAAGAAAGAAGTGTCGTCGCCTTTACTTTGGCGAATGTGATGCAGGAGATCTTACATAACCAAAGCGACTTAAGGGGTTATGTCATTCCTTATCAGGGCAAGGGCGTTGTCATCCTTCAATTCAATCCGGATACAGATCAACAGGTGATTCACGAAGGGACTATTGAGTATGCGAATTCAATAACTGAAGCGTTAAGAGCCTATTTATCCTTTGAAGTAACCGTCGGAATCGGGCGCTACTATACCCATATAGCCGACGTTCGGGTTTCGTACAAAGAAGCTGAAATCGCACTTCAGTATCGAATCTTTCAGGATTCAGGGTCTATTCTTTACATCGATGAGGTGGAGAATGCGAACAAACAAACGATCCTGCGATATCCCCGGGAATTGGAATTCGACATCATCGATTCACTAGAACGCGGCGACGTATCATTAGCTATAGAAAACTTCAAGAAATTTGCCGAATTATTGCGTTTATCGCAATCCTATGAATTTGTTCATCAAAGTTACCAAATTCTCTTCTCTTCTTTAATCGTCTCCTTGGATAAACAAGACGTCAATTTGATGGATATTATGGATAACAATTTATTCGGTCAATTGAAGAGCAAACAAACCTTCGCGGAAATATTCGGCTGGTTTGAAGAGACGTTCTTCCCGCTCTATATTTGGTTAACCCAGACTGGACGGGATGCCGGGGGAGAAACCGGAATTCAATATATTTATAAGTATATTAAAGAAAATTGCGGACAAGATTTGTCATTGGTGCAGTGTGCAGAAATTGTCGGTGTGAGTCCGTCCTATTTGAGCCGATTATTTAAGAAAGAAACAGGCATGAATTTTCTAGACTATGTCGTCGAATGTAAATTGGCGGAGGCCAAACGTTTACTGCGTGAAACCGATAGCGGCGTGAGCGAAATTGCCCAGTCAGTTGGCTACTCTGAACGGAATTTAAATCGTATCTTTCACCGTCATGTCATGCTGTCTCCAGGTAACTATCGGGCCAAACATCGGTGAGGAGAGATCTATGAAGATAGCGAAAATTTATTGAGAAAGCAGGTGCCCGATGTGAGGCTTTCCATTGCGATGAATAAGAAAAATAACAATGCCTTCTTAAATTTATGGCGTGTACTAGTCCAGCATAGATGGATGTATGTGCTTGCTTTTCCGGGCCTTCTCTTTTTGTTGGTGTTCAAGTACGCCCCGATGTGGGGGTTGCTAATTGCCTTTAAAGATTATAATCCTTATGCGGGTTTTTGGGGAAGCGATTGGATAGGCTTTAAGCATTTCGCCGAGTTGTTCTCGAGCAAAAGTTTTTATCTCATGTTGAGGAACACGTTTGCGATTAATGTATTTAGTCTCATATTTATGTTTCCTGGGCCGATCTTCCTGGCCTTAATGCTGAATGAAGTGAGGCATGAGACATTTAAACGATTGAATCAATCGATCGTCTATTTGCCCCATTTTTTATCTTGGGTCGTTGTGGTCAGTATGTCATTTTTCATTTTGTCTACCGATGTTGGTGTTGTTAATAAAATTATAACCGAATTAGGGTTTGAGCCAATGATGTTTTTGTCCGAACCGAATTATTTTTGGGCTCTGCTGACTGCACAGAATATATGGAAGGATGCTGGATGGGGCACCATTATATTCCTAGCCGCTATGGCGGGTGTCGATCCTCAACGATATGAAGCGGCTGTTGTCGACGGTGCATCGCGGTGGAGGCAAATTTGGCATATTACTCTGCCAGCCATTCGCCCTACGATTATCATTCTCTTAATTTTGCGACTAGGACAAATGGCGGATATCGGATTTGAACAAGTGATCCTGATGACAAACCCGCTAGTTACTTCCGTGTCCGAAGTATTCGATACTTACGTTTATACGGTAGGGATCCTGCAAGGACAAATCAGCGTTGGTGTAACGGTTGGCCTGTTTAAGGGTATTGTTGGGCTTGTTCTCGTGCTAATGTCTAATTATGTAGTTAAAAGATTAGGACAAGAAGGGATATATTAAGGGGTGAGCATTCTATGAGTTTTGTTGCTGCTAAAAAGCTAACGTCATTCGATTACATTAATTACGCACTGTTGGCTCTCATTTCATTGGTCAGTGTTTTTCCATTCATTTATGTGTTCAGTGTTTCGTTTACTGATCCTGAGGTCTATATTCCGCTGAAGTTCTATATTGTGCCGGAGAAGTGGTCATTCGCAGCGTACGAGTATATACTTTCGACGAATAGCTTCCTTAACGCATTCAAGAACACAGTATTCATTACTGTGATTGGAGCTGTGCTTAGCATTCTCGTTTCGTTCACATTCGCTTATGCGTTAACGAAAAAAGCATTGCCAGGCCGAAATTGGATGCTTGGTGCCGTTATATTTACGCTTGTGTTTAATGCTGGGATTCTACCCAACTATTTGCTGATTAAGGAATTAGGATTATTGAATTCTCTATGGTCATTAATTTTGTCCGGAATAACCAATGCATGGAGCTTGATCATCATTAAGAGCTTTCTGGAGTCGTTGCCATCGGAGCTTGAGGATGCGGCACGAATCGATGGCTGCTCTGATATTAGCGTCTTCTGGCGGATCGTTATCCCGTTATCGATGCCGGCGATCGCCGCCTTCACCTTGTTCTTCTCGGTGGCTTATTGGAATATTTATTTTAACGCCTTAATTTATTTGACCGACTCATCCAAATGGACATTACAAGTTTTAGTGAAATCGTTAGTGATCGATTCGGATTCCAGCGGAGGGTCAGATCTATCGGGTGATGGTGCCGTACTGCCACAAGAAACGATCCGGATGGCTTCGATTGTGCTGGCGATGGTTCCCATTCTGCTGATCTATCCGTTCTTGCAAAAGCATTTCGCCAAGGGAGTTATGCTAGGTTCTGTTAAAGGTTAAATACGATGATTAGCAGGAGGTATAAAGAGATGAAGTTTTTACTGCTTTGCCCGAATGCTCGATCACCCAAAGTCCAATATGGGGCAGAACAATTATGGGGCGAGTTGAACTCGGTTTCCGGCTCGGTAACGGGATCGACGTTTGAGGATTCACTGACGTTTGCAGAAGTAAGCAGCGGGTGGAGAATGATTGGCTACGATGAATCCGTATCTGATACCGCAGCGGTCAAGGCCCATCTGGATCGTTTATTGTTTTCTGAGGAGGGGACGCTGGGACGAGAGGGATATCAGCTTTTGACGCTGCAAGATAATAGCGCTTTCAAGCTAGCCCTTTGTGCGGATCAGGATCAAGGGTTTTTATACGGTTTACTAGAATTAGCGGAGCAGTGGGGACAACTGGGGACGGTTGCACTAGTGTCCAAAACGGAACGGGCCTATGTTTCCTTTCGCGGTGCCAAATGCAATTTACCTTGGGAGCCTTATCAAGAAGGCTATTCTACCGATCTCAATGATGCGAATGATGTATATTGGGATTTAGACATATGGAAGGCCTATTTGGATCGGATGGCCAAAGCGCGGGTTAACGTGCTCACGCTATGGAGCCAGCACCCCTACCATCTGATGGTTAAGGTGCCGGGGTATCCAGAAGCGTGTCCGTTCACCGATGAGCAGATGGAACAGAAGCAGCGGTTTTGGAAGACACTATTCGCCATGGCGAAGGCACGTGGTATGGATGTTTATATGCTCACATGGAACATTCATATCCATGAAACGTTCGCGCAAGCGAGGGGATTCCAAGTCCATGGCCAGGATCACCCAGTCATTCGCGATTACTTGCGTGAAGCGATCAAGGAGCTGATTCGATTCTACGACGACCTGACTGGATTTGCCACGAACCCAGGTGAACGGATGTACAATTTCAAGCCGGGTGTGTTCGAGGAATTCATTACGGACGTTTACTTTCGAGCGTTGAAAGAGGCCAAACGGCAGGTTCCGTTTATTATGCGCAGTAACTGGCTTCCAGCCGAAGCGACGCGCGCTACCGTTGAACAAGCGAATTATCCGGAACAGGTTTATATCGATTGGAAATTCAACACATCCCACGGTTTATCAACGTGGAAGCTGAACGGAAGCGAGCGGAACCGCTTTCTCAATCCCCGTCCGACAGGGTATAAGATGTTATGGCATGTTCGGAACGAAGAAGCATACATGCTTCAATGGGGCGACCCAGAATTTGTCGGAAAGCATGTCGTCCATAACGCCGATCCTGAAATTGCCGAAGGGTATTTCTTCGGGCCGGAGCGGGTTATTCCATTCCTCGAGGAAGTTCGCCTGGATGAGCAAGGGAATCGCGTCAGGACTTATGACTTTGATCGCCGATGGTACATGTATGAAGCTTGGGGACGAATGGGATATAACCCGCAAACAGCACCCGAATATTGGTACAACCGGTTGAAGCGCCATTACGAATTGACCTCTGACGGCAAGCAGCTTTATGATGCGATGCGGGCCGCGAGCCAAGTACCGCAACAGTTCAATACATTCTGGGCCGGCTCTTGGGATGGAACCGCTTATGCGGAAGGGAACCTAGGTATGGCACCAGCGATTGATGCATGGGAAGGCACAAGGGAAAGACGGTTTATTAGCGTAACGGACTTTATCTTTCACAATTGTCTAGATCCAGACTATTTGACCGTACCGGAATACGTGATTTCCGTCCTTGGAGACGAACCAAGCTCAGAAACCTTATCAACGCTTGATATTGCGATAAAAGGTCGTATTACCCCCTTCGATGTCGCTCGCATGATGGAGAAAAGCCGTACCATTCTGCGGTCCTATTTGGACAGTGAAGAGGGGGCATTCCAGGCGAAAGATCGTCCTGCTGAATTGGAACGCGCTTGGTTGATGGATGATTTGCAGGTTTGGATGGGAATGGCCGTTTATTATCATTACAAAATTCAAGCCAGCACGTATTTGTACGCATTCATGTATACAGGGGAAGAAAGCTACCGATCGAAGTGCTGCAACCTGCTACAATTGGCCGCCGATGAATGGGGATGTGTGGCCGATTTTACGAGAAGTCGCTATGCACGCCAAGGCTACGATCATTTCAGCGTGTTCCATTGGGAGCGTTACGTTGAGGATGCCCGCAAAGACATTGCATTAGCGTTATCTGTTAAACCGTTGCAGGCGTTGTCGCAAGAAATTCGTTGCTTCCAGTTGGGTGCTTATGCATCCGATGGGTGGGGAACCGCGATGGATCGAGTAGAGATGCCGGAGGCGGAGTTAGCTAGGTTGGGCGGATTGACGGCGACCACTACATCGTCCGAGGATAGATGGAACAGTTACTTGGCTCAGACTTTCTGTATTGGCAGTACCGATTACGTGTGGGAGCCTGTTAAGGCGTTGTCCCCTTCGCTAGATGTTCTGCAGAGCGGTGACCCGGTGCGTTCTATTCAAGAATTGAGCAAGCGGTATGATATCCGGCATGACTTTCAGTCTGCTTACGGCGAAGACGGAACAGCCTATATGGCGGTTGTTATTCGTTCAGAGCAATCCGATGCCGCGTTATATGAGCTTCGCACAAGGGATTATGCGATGGTGTGGGTGAACGGTAAGGCTGTGTTCGAGACTCCCAAAGGTTTATGGTATACACAAGGTCGTCGTGGAGGCCGATTTGCCGTACAGCTTGAGCAGGGTGATAACCTGATACTAATCAAAGTGTCTGCGACGCTTAGGCCGATGCCAGATAAAATCATAACGCATCGGGAAGATCCCGAACGTTGGGGCTTTCACCTGGAACGGGGCTTCAGCGGATATACATTCGATAGGCATCACATCTTTCCTCATACCCTTAGAGGGTTAAACCGATAGAAACGGGGGATGGCTATGCAACTCATTTATGATCATAAGGATCCGCTTATTTCATTCGGGATGGAGCAGATCAAAGAAAGCTTGAGACGAAGCGGTTGCGAATTCGTGGAACGATTTGTTCAGTATGATTCGCCGCTGCTTCCACGGAACGGGATTTATGTGCGCAAAGTCAGGGGTACAAAGGGAGCATCGCTACCTTATGAGGATCAATCATTCCGAATTTTTCAAGCTGGTGAACAACTTATCCATATTGAAGGGTCAGACTCCAGAGGCGTGATGTATGGTTGCTTAGAATGGGCCGAGCGAATTTTGCATGGATCGAAGCGGGTTGAGGGAGCGGACATCGAACAGAAACCAGCACTCGGTATTCGTGGGATCAAGTATAATTTGCCGTATGCGCCATTCGACGCAGGGGATCCGTTCTTGATGAACGAACAAACATGTATGGATATCGACTACTGGAAGGCTTTCATCGATATGCTGGCGCTTAATCGATATAACTGTCTTAGCTTATGGTCTGAGCATCCATACCACCTGATGGTCGTATCGGCGGAATATAGGGCTACCAATCCGTTTAGTGATATCGAAATTGATCGTAATATTCGCTTTTTTCGAGAATTGTTCCGCCATGCCACCAATCGGGGAGTGGACGTATATGTGTTCACTTGGAATATCCGCTTAATTCCAGAAGCGGCTAAAGGTCTTGGTTTACCGGAGAACGTCGGCGATTTCGGTAACATGTATGATGAGCTGATTCATCGGGTAGGCATGCCATTAAATCGATTTCGTAGTCGGTCGGAGAAGATCCGTAACTATATTCGGGAGATGGTTCTGCAACTGTTGATAACGTATCCTGAATTGAAAGGCTTAGGCACTTCGGCAAGCGAGTGGATGGACGGAGACGGCTACGAACGGGAAAAGTGGATAGTCGACACTTATGTTGAGGCGATCAAAGAGTCAGGGCGGGATATTCCATTCATCCACAGGACGAATATGCAGAATGCGGGTAAGGAAATCAAGGAACTGGTCCAGACTCAATTTACACATGACAAGTTCTACATTAGCTGGAAATATTCGAATGCCCATTGTTATTCCCATCCGGAGCCGCAATTTGAAAAGCTGTGGAAGGCTTGGGAGGGTACCGATCTAGATCAAACACAAGTATTGTTTACGGTCCGCAATGACGATGTGTTTACCCATCGCTGGGGCGATCCGGGTTACGTGCGCAAATACGTCAAAGGCATGATGAAGCCTTATGTGAAAGGATTCTATTGGGGATCCGACGGATATATTTGGGGAAAGGATTTTCAACACGCCGATCACGGGCACAAGACGTGGAAATACGATTTCGAACGCCATCTGCTGCAGTTTCAATTGTGGGGGCGGCTGTCCTACAACCCGGATACGGATGATTCAGTTTGGTCTAGCGGCTTAGGACATTATGACACCGTCCATTCGGCTTTGTTCCTCGAGGGGTTGCAGGAAGCATCGAAAATCATTCCGGCGATAAATCGGCTATTCTGGATCGATTATGATTTTCAGTGGCATGCTGAAAGCTGCTTGTCTCAAGTCAGCGGTTTCAAGACGATACTCGATTTTGTCGATGCGGCACCGATGCCTGGCGTCGGGGTGATTGGCATCTCAGCATTCGCGCGATCTGAGGCTACGGCATGCATGGAGGAGACAGCGATAGCCCCGCAAGGCAATGAGAAGTACGAGACACCTTTGAATATTATCCATCTCTTGGAACGGGCAACCGCGGAGACGGAACGAATCACAACGCAATTGGACAATGAATTGGGTGAGTGGTGCGGTGGACACGCGGAATGCACACTCTTCGATTTGAAGGCTTACATCGAAATGGGTCGTTACTACAGTAATAAGTTTACGGCCGCTCTAGAATTAAACCGCTACAAACTGAGCAGTGATCCTCGACATCAGGACCAAGCAGTGGCGGCGCTGGAGCAAGCAGCCCGACACTGGGAACGGCTGGGTTATTACTGGAGCTTGCACAATAAGCCTTATTTCATGGCCAGAGTTAAGCAGACGTTTGGATACCCGCTTTATATGAAGGACGTCATGGCTGACATTGAATTAGCGCGCCGTTATGTAATCCAATCTTAGGAGGAAGAGACATGATTCACGAAATTTTGCTGCCAAGTCGTGTGATTTATGGTTTGGGATCATTTGTCGAAGTTGGGAAACATGTGAATAAATTAGGGAAAAAAGCACTGATCGTAAGTGACCCGGTCATGGAGAAAATCGGTCATGTTGATACTTGCAAACGGTATTTGGAGGAAGCAGGTATTGAGTATGCCATATATTGCGGGGTGCATACTGAACCAACCGATCAACACGTAGAAGAAGCATTAGCTGTGTGCCGAGATGCACGATGCGATGTCATTGTCGCCATCGGGGGCGGAAGCTGTATAGACGCCGGGAAAGCGGTAGCGGTCATGAGTACGAATGAAGGGTATATCGGGGATTATGTAGGGGGACAGCGGCGGTTTACCCAGCAGCCGCTGCCGCTCGTTGCTGTGCCTACAACGGCGGGGACCGGTTCAGAAGTGACCAAGGTAACGGTTATTATTGATACCCACAATGAAGTCAAGATGATGATTAACCAACAGGAATTGTTGCCGACAGTAGCAATCGTCGACGCTATGCTCTCCATGTCTTGTCCGTCGAATGTCATTGCCGCATCGGGCATAGACGCGTTATGCCATGCGATTGAAGCGTACTTGTCACGGAAGGCTCAGCCCGTATCCGATGTTTGGGCGCTTCAGGCGATCGATCTCATCTTCCGTCACCTGCCGCTAATCTATTCCCAACAGGGTCAACCTGAGGATTACGCCAATGTAGCTCTCGGCGCGATGCTGGCGGGTGCGGCTTTCTCCAATGCGTCTGTCACGTTAGTTCACGGAATGTCACGTCCAATCGGAGCTATATTCCATGTACCACATGGCATTTCCAATGCGATGCTGTTGCCCGCGGTACTAGCGTTTACATCCGAATCAGCCACGGATCGTTTGGCGGATATTGGTCGCGTCATGAAACCGGCACTCAGCAGTCTTAGCCGTGATGTATTATCTGATACGGTACGAAGGGAAGTCGAAAGCCTATGCAAGCAGCTGAACGTGCCCAATTTGCGGGATTGGGGATTGGACCGGGAATCGTTCTTTGCCGCGATTCCTAGAATGGCGGTCGATGCGATAGCAAGCGGAAGCCCGGCCAATCATCCAAATCCAGCGTCCGCCGAACAGATTGAGCAATTATATAAGCAATGCTACGATTACGAGATGCAAGATGAAGAACAGGAGGTTGTGAAGCAATGAATGTGTTAACACTGGACAATTATATTGGCGGGGAATGGCAAGCATCCTCAAGCGCTGCGACCGAGCCGGTTCCCAATCCCGCTACGGGCGAGATTATCGCCCATGTCCCGCTATCAAACCGGGCGGATGTGAACGATGCTGTTGCATCGGCCGAACGTGCATTTCCAGCTTGGAGTGCAATGCCAGTTCCTAGACGCGCCCGAATATTATTTAAATATCAGCAATTATTGATAGACCACTGGGAAGAGCTGGCTGAGTTGATCACCCAAGAAAACGGAAAAAACTATTCTGAAGCTTACGGTGAAGTGCAGCGGGGGATCGAGTGTGTTGAATTTGCCGCTGGTGCTCCAACGCTCATGATGGGAACGCAGTTACCGGATATCGCAACTGGCATAGAGTCGGGGATGTATAGATATCCGCTTGGTGTAGCAGCCGGCATAACGCCGTTTAATTTTCCTATGATGGTCCCATGCTGGATGTTCCCGCTGGCGATCGTTTGTGGGAATACGTTTATTCTCAAGCCGTCGGAGCGAACGCCGCTGCTGGCAAACCGGCTGGCGGAACTGTTCACAGAAGCCGGACTGCCTAAGGGTGTGTTTAATATAGTTCACGGGTCCCGAGATGTTGTTAATTCCCTCATCGAACACCCGGGGATTAAAGCCATCTCGTTCGTCGGCTCACAACCGGTTGCCGAATATGTGTATACGAATGCCGCCGCTCACGGCAAACGCGTTCAGGCGTTAGCTGGCGCCAAAAATCATAGTATCGTTCTGCCTGATGCGAATATGGAGTTGACTGTCAACAACATTATTAGCGCTGCGTTTGGTTCGGCCGGTGAACGATGCATGGCTTGCGCTGTCGTCGTCGCAGTGGGGGGTATCGCCGATCTGCTTATCGAGAAATTGGCAGAAGCGGCCCAGCAGCTCAAAATTGGTAACGGGATGGAGCAGGATGTGTTTCTGGGTCCGGTCATTCGGTCGTCGCATAAGGAACGGACGATCGGGTACATTGAGGCGGGGGTTCGAGAAGGTGCCAAGATGGTTATCGATGGCCGGAATACTCAAGCTGCCATACAGGAGGACGGATACTTCCTCGGCCCCACGATATTTGATCATGTTCGTACGGATATGTCCATTTGGAAAGAGGAAATCTTTGCCCCAGTACTAAACGTCGTGAGAGTCGACAGCTTGAGCGAAGCCATCGAGATATCGAACAAGTCAGACTTTGCTAATGGTGCATGTCTGTTCACCGATAGTGCCAAAGCGATTCGTCAATTCCGCGAGGAGATAGATGCCGGCATGCTGGGCGTTAACGTAGGAGTTCCGGCGCCTATGGCATTTTTCCCTTTTTCTGGATCGAAGAAATCATTCTATGGAGACCTGCATACCAATGGCAGAGACGGTGTTGATTTTTACACACGCAAGAAAATGGTAACCGCACGATATTAATCATACAGTTTTACAATATATAATAAAACGAGACAAAGGGGGAATGTCTTGCATACGATTAGAACGTTCCCCTCACTGGAAAAATCAGAAAAAACACAAAATAGAACAATCTACAACGCAATCTGAAACTGAAACTAGCAATTAGCTGAGGCAACGGGATAAAGATCAAAAGGAAATTAAAATGATAGATAAAGTGCTGTCTATACATAAGACTGCATGAATATGCTTATTTTATAATAATCGACAGTCTCCATTTACGTCCTACAGGACTTAGTCACACACTCTTTCTGCTCAAACCCGACATCCGTTCTGCATCTTCAAAACTCGCGAATTCGTATATTGCGCCACCGGCAAGCCGCATATGGAGCCCAGCGGGCTTCCCCCATGCCGGGATCGTTATCATGGATTTCGAAGGCAATGTGACCTTTAGGACCGAGCAGCTCCTGGATCACCTCAGGGTTGTACAAGGGGTGTTTCATAGTTGCTGTATCGATTTCTGAAATTTTCATATCGTTAATATGAACGGTGATCCGCGGAGAAGTTCCTTCAACTCGTATTCTGAATTCATTCCAGTCGTTTCAATTCCATATAGACAGGAACTGCTCACCCGTTGCGGTATATTCAAGAAGCTCCGGTTTGTCGGGTGTCATAGGCTCGATGGTAGTCCACCGATGCCATTGCCATAGATACCACCTATATTACCGGAACGGCGGTGGTCAAGCAGGATTTGGAACCCAATGGTCGCATACTTCTTTCATTCGCGCGGAGCGGAACCGATTGATGGTGCGGAAATCCGGTCGCTGTCTTCCAGCAATCCACATGAACATAACATTCTCACGAATAGCCTTCGCGATCTGACGAGAGGAGTAAATTCGTTGGGTATATGCGTAGACGATGATTTTCGTAAGCATCTTAGGATGGTAACTGTCTCGCCCGCCACCTGGATAGGCTGCTGAGAACAAAGAAATCGCTCCTTTGGTATGGTTGTGTGGTACTTCCATTTTACCAAAAGTGCGATTTATTTTGTGTGTTTTTACTAGTGAAAAACTGGGGAAATCCCAACGTTTATATAGACTTGCGGGCTATTTTAATTAAGAAACCTAATGCGTAAGGGAGAGCCATGGTTGGAAGAGTGAAAAGTTTTCGTATAAAACTACATCGGGAGCATAAGCTTGTCCGCATTTGAATGTCGTGTTCTCACCTTTACCTTTTGTTAGAAAGAACACGTCATTCAACGGCGGCTGGAAGGCATGGCTCTCCCTGAAGCAATATATGGTTACTTAGAACAAAGGAGCCGCCCTCAGTCATTTAGACTTTGGGACACCCCCTTTTAATAAAGGCAGCGACTATTTATTAAGGGATTGTTTAACGTCGTAATGGAAGCTAATTTTGTGGGGTAGCTTTGAGAGTTTTTTATAATCTAAATTTTTGTTTTTTGGGGATAATGTTGTTTTTTTCATATTCATCTTGCTACTTTTTCCGCAATTGCACACAGTCGATGCACCTCCTTCCTTCAATTAGTTAATTTTGAAACTTTTAATTCTGTGGTACATTGTTTTATCTTCTAGTAATTTGAAAATGCTAAATGCAGGACGTAGATTCGCTTCAATAATCCATACTTTTCCTTTGTGGTCTATTCCTATATCTAGTCCTATCATCCGACAAAGTGGGTAATTGGCTTCTAGTCGTTTTGCTGTTATTAGGGCAACTCTATCTATTTCTGATAGCAATTCTTGTAAATTTCGTTTTTTAAATGAAGAATTTTGTAAAGCGGTATCCACAGTCATCAGCTTTTGAACAACGTTGGTAATTATAAATCCTTTTCTTGCCAATCTGGTAATTTTTCCAGTCACTACCCAGTTATTACAATTTGTTTTACGTTGTACCATTACACGAAAATCAAATGGACAACCATCGATTTGGATTAAAGGAATTCTTTGCTGAATAATAAAGCGAGTAACAAAATGTTTTTTCTTAAGATAGGAATAGGTTAAATCTCTTCCACAGATAGTAATTTTTTTATTTTCATGATGAATTTCATAATTGTCGTTGTCTTTTAAAGACAATTGAATAATGTTATATCCAAAACTTCCATTATCCGGCTTAATGATTACCTGCTGATAACATTCTAGAGTTCTCCACAAAGTTGCGTAAGTTAACTTACACGTTTCAGGCAAATAGGGCAATAGTTTTTTTTCGCCTTTTAATATCACAAACTTATGCCACTTCGCAGAGTTCATAGGAAGCCACCTCTTTTTTCGTTGCGATATAACCTCACATTACGTTAAATTACTATGCCACAATCTCCATCATACAGAACCTGAACGTTATAAAAACAAAACGTACCAACAAGCCCATTTGCTGTAAATGATACGGTTCTGCAACTTCGAGAAAGTGTAGTAAACTCTCCAATACACTCGCACGTTTCACCGCCTCGCAGCAAGCATTGTTCGTCTGCAGCCGCTTTTGCATTAGTTCTAGCTTGTGCCTCTAATAGATCCAATATGTCATCGTCACATGGATCAGGACATGCACCATCTACAAGAGTAGCAGCAGTTCCCAACCCAACACACAGCCCCTCACAATTTCTAATTCCCATATTATATTACCTCCTTTGTTGAAGTAATATAGTATATTACTAGCTAGTTTTTAATGCTTGGACAAATGTTGTAATAGATTTATCTATTTTTGTAACGATTTGACGATGTTATAGATTGATAAACCTGCTGATCCTGTGTAACGGAATGCTTTCATCCACAAGGAGTATCAATTCTTTCTTGTCCCACAATTGCTGGTTGAAGTTTTCTATTACATTTTTTACTTGGCCCATATTCTCAAGGCATGTGATGACAGAAACGTCTTCAATAGTGCCGCTTTTGTAGGGCATACCTAATTTCTCGAGAATACAATTAAATCTATGCTTATATAGATGCTTTGAATAAATCTCACACATACCAGATACACCCAGCCGCCTGTTGTATTCCGAGTCCCCAGCAGCTTCTCCAAATACGCAACAGCCTCCTCTTTTGAATTGGAGATTAGAATTAACCCATTGAACATCGACTCAATTCCTTTGGCATAAGAGCTGATGATAGGGGTACCGCATGCGAGCAGCAAGAGAGTGCGTTATGTTCATCTGAAGGATGTAAGAGCACATATACTGGATCAGGTAAAAGAGGAGCAGTCTCCAATTCGGCCAAGCCGTTGCAGCGGGTGTATTTACAGTCCCGGGAGACGGTTATATTGATTTTAAGCCAATCCTTCAGGAGCTGTCACAGCACAATTATGAGGGTTGGCTCGTGATTGAGGCGGAGCAGAATCCTGCTGTCGCAATGCAGTCACGTGTAAGGGAAGCGAGGCCCTATTAATCGACTAATGGAGTATCTTCATGTCAACATTCACATGGTCAAATATAGTAGGTCCGATAAAGTACCCATTACCGCTTGAAGCTCCGTCTAATCGGCCATCACGAAGAAGTTGTACTTCCTACTGCTCTCTGATGAAATATTTGTTCCTGTTCTTTCTATTAACACGAAAAACCCATCATTCTTCACACGAGTGCAATGATGGGTTCTTTGTAGGTTTTCTTATAGCGGTTCTGTGGTCTTACAACTCGCGAATTCGTACATTGCGCCACCGGCAAGCCGCATTAGGAGCCCAGCGCGCTTCTCCCATGCCGGGGTCGTTATCATGGATTTCGAAGGCAATGTGACCTTTAGGACCGAGTAGATCCTGGATCACCGCAGGGTTATAAAAAGGGTGCTTCATAGTTGCTGTATCGATTTCTGAAATTTTCATATCGTTAATATGAACGGTAATCCGCGGAGAAGATCCTTCGACACGAATTCTGAATTCATTCCAGTTGTTCCAATTCCATATAGACAGGAACTGCTGACCCGTTGCGGTATATTCTAGAAGCTCGGGTTTGTCGGGTGTCATAGGCTCGATGGTAGTCTCGGGGTCTTCTAGTCTCAGCCCTATGGGGTTACCTTGATCGTCAAGCTGCGCATCAAGGGTATAATTAATGCCATGGAAGCCACCGATGCCATTGCCATAGATGCCACCTATATTACCGGAACGGCGGTGGTCAAGCAGGATTTGGAACCCTTGGGAACCAAGGGCAGACGCACGTACTAGTATACCGGTATCCGCTGGCCAGTCGGGACGTGCTTCGAAGATTAACTCGAAATCGCCGTATACCTCATCGCTGAGAAGGTAACCGCCATAACCGCATCCTGGTGGATCCTGCCGTCCTGCGATTGCGCCATCTTCAATCGTCCACTTTCCTGATGTTTCTGTAGCACGTCGGTATGCTTCGGTTGTAGTATCAGGACCAGGTTGGCCGGGAGCGCGGGGAACAGGCAGGCGAGGGACGGAATGCCAGCCCTTGAGTGTTGTTCCATCAAAGATTGGAGTGAAAGCTGCGTTATTATTCTTCATGATGCCTCCTATGTATAAGCTATTTTTTCACCATAAAGGTATCATGGTTTTTTTACTCTCGTCAATGAAAAGAGAGCATGTGAATTGCAAATCAGCTCAACAAATGACCAAGAATGTATTCCGAGGTCGTCACAACGAGAGCATCATCGTTCGAATGTGAACGGTAGAAAAGACAATAATCTAGATAATAGGATGTGAGCCCCTTTTTTCTTTATTATCCTTCTTTGTCTGACCTTTCAATAGGCAAGAAATTCGTTTTTGCAAGTAGATTTGCCAAATTGTAAAGTACGGGAATTTGTTTGTTCTAAATCATAAATGCCCTGTCTGATAGGGATTTGCCAAATGTATACCCAGCAGAAAATTGATAATTGTCTTTCTATATGACTTAACCCAATATTAATATTGCAAGCGATTACAACATGACAATCGAGTGGGGGAGTATCAAATGAGATTGGGCGGCCCTATCTTCAGAAATGAGGAAAGAGATCCGATTAAGCTGGTGAAGCTTCACCAACGGCTGGGTTATTCTGCTGCATACTGTAGATTCATTACAGATGCTAGTGAACGGAAAGAATTCATAATGGCATTCAGAGAAGCGGATATCGTGCTGGCAGAGTTGGGGGCATATTGTATTAATATCTCAGACCCTAACATGGTACGGCAAGAGAAGAACATCTCTGAAATTATTAAACACCTGCATGAAGCGGAAGAAATGGAGGCAACTTGCTGTGTAATGCACGGCGGTAGCTACAATAATATGGGCTGTGTAATGAGTCATTCTGATAATTTTTCGGAGGAGAATATCGAGCATAACATCAGGACCATCCAGCGGATCATTGACGAGGTAAAACCTCGGAAGACAAAGCTAGTTCTTGAGACTGAATCCTATGTCCTACCTGACAATCCAGATGTCTATCTACGGATGGTGAAAGAGATAAATCGTGACGCGTTTGCTGTACATCTGGATCCGGTCAATATGACCTCCGACCCGAGAAGAGTTTATTATAATGGAGATTTTATTCGAGAATGCTTTGATAAGCTAGGCCCTTACATTGTCAGCTGCCATGCCAAGGATACGAATCTAATCCATCACGCAACAACACAAATAACCGAAACATTTGTCGGTGACGGCACACTCGATTATGACGTTTACTTAACTGAACTAAGCAAGCTACCGCAGGAGCCGTCGATTATGATTGAACACCTAAGCGAGGAACAATTGCCCATCGCGCTGAATTATCTATTCGGCAAGGCAAAGAAGCTGGGACTATCGTTCAAACATGGGGAGAAGCGTGAAGTTTTTTGTTAGTCGTACCTGACGGAGATATAGTCGATAGACCATTTACTAGAGGGGGAATAAGAGATGAAACAAGCTGCTATAACTGGTGAAAGACAAGCGATCGTATTAGACAAGGAGATGCCTGAGCTTAAGGAGGGGTGGGCACTGGTGAAAATTCATGCAGCTCCTATGTGCGCAGAATATAAGGGCTTCGTAAAAGGTGACCATAGTGATTGTCTTGGCCACGAAGCTGCGGGGGAGGTTGTTCAAGCCGCCCCAGGCAGTACGGTCAAGATAGGTGATCGGGTCGTAGTTATGCCTCAATATCCCTGTGGTGAATGTGAGGTCTGTGTGCAGGGGGATTATATTCATTGTGAGAATAATCTTGATTATCATACCGCAACCATGACTCAATATATTGCTAAGCCCTCCGCATTGCTGCCAAGAATTCCTGATGGTGTATCTTATGAGAAAGCCAGTCTGGCCTGCTGTGGATTGGGGCCATCACATGGAGCGTTTGAACGTATGGGTGTGGATGCCTTCACAACCGTTCTGATAACAGGACTTGGTCCGGTAGGATTGGGCTCTATCGTAAACGCCAAGTACCGTGGTGCGACTACGATTGCTGTTGAGATGCAGGAATACCGGATCAATCTAGCGAGGGAGCTCGGTGTAGATCACATCATCGACCCGCGCGACCCTGATGCGGTAGAGAAGATTAAGGCGCTGACTGGAGGAAGGGGGCCGGATTGCGGGATTGAATGTTCAGGCGTCGTTGCGGCCCACCGTTTGCAGATCGATGCTGTCAAGAGGCTAGGTCAAGTTTGCTTCGTGGGGGAGTGTGGGGCGGATACCGTTATCCGGATTAGTCCTGATCTAATCCGCAAAGGCATTTCACTTACAGGCTCATGGCATTACAATATCAATCATTTTCCTAAGATCATGCAGGTAATTCAGAACTCACCACTATTGGATAAATTGATCACACATGTAATACCAATGAGCAGAATCCAGGAAGCATTTGAAGTATCCGCATCTCAGAATAGCGGGAAAATAATCTTAAAACCTTGGGAGTGATCCTATGAAAATCGGCATGAATTTACTTCTTTGGACCGATAACCCTAATGTAGTCGAGCATAAATCGCTATTACAGAAAATTAAAGCATGGGGCTTTGACGGTATTGAGTTACCTATAGATGGTCTTAATTCTGAATCCGCATCCGAATTAGGTGCCGCATTGGACGAATTAAACTTGAAACGGACTACAATTTCGGCACTGGATGCGACCATGGCTGACCCAGCAAGCCAAGATGCAAGACTTAGACGAGCCGCGGTGGAGACATTGAAGAGGAATGTTGAACATACTAAGGCCATCGGTGCTGAGCTAATGTGCGGTCCATTGTTTCAGGGACTCGGACGCTTTACCGGGCGCGGACCTGAGGCTGTGGAGTGGAACTACGCGGTAGAGACGATAAGGGAAGTTGGAGAATATGCTCAGACTCTTGGGGTTAACATCGCCTTAGAGCCTCTCAACCGATTTGAGATGTATATAGTCAATACAATGGCTGACGGTGTTAGGTTCGCCCGTGAGGTGAATCTTCCCAATATAGGGTTGCTGGCGGATACCCATCACGGGAATATAGAAGAGAATGACGTAGCTGATGCTTGGCTAAAGGCAAGCTCTCATATTATGCATGTGCATATATCAGAGAACAATCGTGGTGTACCGGGGAGTGGGCACGCTATTGGGTCGAATATATTCCAGACACTCGAACAGATCCGGTATGACGGCTGGCTTACGATTGAAGCGTTCGGTCAGACTGTCCCTGGCTTAATTCCTAGACTGCATCTTTGGCGCTCCTATTCCGAGCATAATGACGATGCTGCAAGGCTAGGTTTAGCCTTTATCCAGAATCGGATGAAAGAGAGGTAAGGTTATGCCCAACATAAGAACAAATGGCATCGATATTCACTATGAGGAACGGGGGAGTGGTGAGCCGTTGATCCTACTTATGGGGTTGGGAGCTGACGGGCCTACTTGGGAGGATCATGTCAAGGTATATGAACATCATTTCCGTTGCATTCTTATCGATAATCGTGGTGCGGGCAGGTCCGCCAAACCCTTAGGGCCATACACAACTCGAATGATGGCCGAAGATACAGCTGGATTAATGAAAGCACTTCAAATCGAGAGAGCTCATGTTTCGGGGATCTCTATGGGCAGCGGAATCGCCCAAGAGCTTGCATTACTCGAACCTGACCGAATTAAATCACTTACACTTATCGCATCCTGGGATCGATGTGATACCTATACGAAACGGATCTTTGAAAACTTCCGATCGCTGAGGGGCACTTCTGATCCGATAACATTCAATCGTTTGCTACAACTCTGGATATTTACGCCCGAGTGGCACAATAACAGGCTTGATGATCTGCTTCAAAGAGAGGAGGCGGGCAAGTCTTATGCATATCCAATGCCGCTTCACGCATTCCAAGCGCAGTGTGACGCCTGTATCTCCCATGACACCCAACACCGCCTGCATACAATCCAGACTCCCGTGTTGGTAACCTCAGGAGATATTGATGTATTCACACCGCTACATTACTCCAGAGTAATTGCAGCTAGTATTCCTGGGGCCGAGCTGGCAGTATTCGAAGGTGGCGGCCATACCCATCATTGGGAGAAGCTAGATGCCTTCAACGAGAAAACACTGGAATTTCTTCTAAAAAATCAAGGATAGATACAAGGAGGTCAGAAAGTTGAATCCAAAAATCGCGATTGGTTCTTGGGCGTTTGCATTCGGACCGTTTGCTTCATCGCCTTGGTCACTAACACAAATTCTGCAATATGCTCAAGATGCCGGCTTTAAGGGTATCGAAATCAATGGCTTCGCTCCTCATCCAACTCCCGAGAGTCATCCCACACGGGAAAGCCGATTAGAACTGCTTCGTGAAATCGAATCTTATGGCTTGGGTATCTCGGGATATGCACCTGATTTTACATCAATTCCTCCGGCAATTGTTGATGAAGAGCGTTATCTTGAACGGCTCAGGGACTATATTGACTTTTCTAGGGATCTAGGGATAACGACCATTCGCGTCGATACAGTGAGCCCACCTGAGTATCTCGATGAAGAGAAATATGAAGAACGATTCCAACGACTTGCCAAGACGTGGCGCGCTTCAGGCACCCTGGCATACGAAGCGGGTATGCAAATCGTTTGGGAATTTGAGCCCGGCTTCTGGCTGAATAAGCCAAGTGAGGTCAAGCGAATGGTGGAGAAGGTCAATCACCCCGCCTTCCAGGTGCTGTTTGATACGAGTCATGCTTACATGAGCGGCGTAGTTGGTGCTAGGCAAGTTGGAAAGAAGGAGCTCCTATCTGGAGGCATTACCGAGTATGCTCGTCTGCTAAGTAAGCATATTGGACACTTTCACTTGATCGACTCGGATGGTACCTTGCATGACGAAGAGACCAGCACACATGCAGCATTCGGGGCAGGTCATATCGATTTTCGAGAAATTCTCGCTGAGCTTAAACCCATCATAGGGAATATGGAGTGGTGGTGTGTGGATTTCTGCTTTAATGCTGAAGTCGAAGAGTGGGGTAGACAATCCGTATCTTTCATCCAAGAACAAATCAGGGAGGTGGACTAATATGACAATTCGGTATGGATGCCAGACCTATACCTGGCAGATGTCGTATGAGAAATACAAGAATTCCTTCGCTGATATTCTAGATACGATAAAAAATTCGGGCTTTAGTGGAGTCGAGGCAGAAGTTTGTATGCTAGGTTCCTTCTACAACGATTCTAATCTGCTGCAGGAGGCACTAGCCATGAGAGGGCTCGAATTGGCTGCACTTACCCTGGCGCTTCCGTGGCTGGGGGCGGTAGAAACTAAGCAAGAGAGGGATGAGGCAGATCGATTGTTCAAATATCTGAAGCAATTCCCTAAGACCAAGCTCATTCTTGTACAGCTGCCTGGTGACGACCGCTCTAACCTAGAGGAACGTCAGAGGAATGGTCTGAGCTGCGTCAATGCAGTTGCCCAAAGAGCTTATGATTCTGGAATTATCAGTGCCTTTCATCCGAATTCCCCGAATGGCTCAGTTTTTCGGACTGCTAAAGATTACGAAGTAATGTTCTCAGGTCTAGATTATCGATATGTTGGCTATTGTCCAGATTCAGGTCATATCGCTAGAGGTGGTATGGATGTGATGGAGGTATTTCGCAACAATGGTCCACAGATCCTTCACGTTCACTTCAAAGATATATCGATGAATCATCAGTGGCGGACGATGGGGCAGGGTGTAATTGATCATAAGGAGATCGTTAATTTACTCCAGAATACCGGCTATACAGGTTGGGTTATGGTGGAGGAAGAATCGAATGAAGCAGAAGCAAATCCAGTTCAAGCGACTACTGACAATGGCTTGTATGTAAACACTGTGCTGCAATAACTCTCGGAGTGAGCTCGAATTTCAACACTAGTATAGAGGAGGGATACGGTGGCAGCAAATACAGTAACGGAGGCCGGCAGTACATCGTCTGTCCCCTCCATTCATAATCAAGGCAGAAAAGCGTTATTTAGAAAGCAACTTAGACGTTATTGGCAGTTATATCTAATGGTGCTTTTACCATTGCTTTATATTATTGTTTTGAAGTACATTCCTATGCTAGGTGTGCAAATCGCATTCAAAGAATATAACATCGTCAAAGGCATGTGGGGAAGCGATTGGGTTGGTTTGCAGTACTTTAAGCAATTTTTCTCTTCACCTAATTTTTATCCCATTCTTATAAACTCACTAGAGATTAGTTTGGTGACCTTGATTTTCAATTTTCCGGCACCTATCATTCTGGCCTTGTTCTTGAATGAAATCCGCACGGGCTTTTTTAAGAATACCGTACAGATGGTGACGTATGCTCCCCACTTTATATCCACGGTGGTGATGTCTGGAATGATTCTGTTATTTCTATCTCCTACAGGTGAAATTGGGAAGCTATTCAATATCCTAGGCTTGGTGCCAGTTAACTTTCTAGGTATTGCTGATGACTTCAAATATGTATATGCCTTGACAGACATGTGGCAACATATGGGGTACGCCTCCATTATTTACCTAGCTGCTTTATCGGGCATCAATCCTGATCTATACGAGGCAGCGAGAGTGGACGGAGCCTCACGCTTCAAAAAAATGCTGCATATTGATTTACCAGGCATCATGCCAGTCATTGTCATATTGCTAATACTAGGAACAGGAGATGTATTAAATGTTGGGTTTGAAAAAACTTATCTACTGCAGAATAACCTAAATTTACCAGGCTCTGAAGTGATAGCTACTTATGTGTATAAAGTAGGACTGATTAATGCGAATTACAGTTATTCTACCGCAATTGGAGTTTTCAACTCTATCATTACATTCGTTCTCCTAATACTCGTTAATTGGATCGCTCGCCGTACTTCGGAACACAGTCTCTGGTGATATTAGGTAAGGAGGTGCATAAATGACCAGTCAAAGCAGAATTAAAGAAAGTACGTCCGACCGCGTATTCCTTGGATTCATTTACTTTGTATTAAGTATTGTATTAGTAGTAGTCGCCTACCCGCTGCTTAATGTTGTGAGTTCTTCAATCAGTGCTTCAAGTGCCGTTACTGCAGGACGTGTTTCCATATTTCCAGTGGAGCCTACATTCATCGCTTACAGTACGATTTTTGAAAGCTCAAAGTTATTAATGGGTTATCTAAACTCAATCATATATACAGTTGGTGGAGTCATCGTACAGGTTACCTTGACCGTCCTAATCGCTTATCCTCTGGCACGAAAACAGCTTTACGGAAGAGGAATTATTACAGCTTTGCTGGTGTTTACAATGTTCTTTAGTGGGGGTCTAATACCGACTTATCTGGTTGTTAAATCACTTGGTATATTAGATACGCGTTGGGCACTTATTATTCCAGGAGCAATGGCTGTCTTCCAGGTCATTATCGCTCGTACATTCTTTCAGACCACTATTCCGGATGAATTGTATGATGCGGCTGAGTTGGATGGCTGTAGCGAATTCGGCATCTTCCGACGGATGATTCTCCCCCTATCAAAGCCAATCGTCGCTGTGCTTGTCCTTATTTATGCCGTAAACAACTGGAATGCTTACTTCGAAGCAATGATCTATCTAAACTCGGAGAGACTATTCCCGCTTCAAATCATACTTAGGAATATTCTTATTCTTAATACTCAACCAGGCAAGATTCTTTCTGATCCTGAGAGAATGATCGCGATGCAAGAGATGGCGACGTTACTCAAATATGCGCTCATAGTTGTTGCTAGTTTGCCTGTACTTATTTTCTATCCATTTATACAAAAATATTTTGTTAAAGGCATGATGATCGGCTCTTTAAAAGGTTAATAGATGTTACTAGAACCATCATATATAGTAACATATTAAAAAACAGGGGGTTTTGTATTCATGAAGAAATTAGTAGTGTTATTATTCGCGATTATTCTAATTTTAACTGCATGTACAGGTCCGGACTCGAACACAGGCAACACCGGAAACGCTGGCAACACCGGCAACAAGGGTAATAGCGCGGCTGAGGATAAGAACAAAACTGTAACATTACCGGTATTCACGAAGCAATCAGCAGTTATATCAACTTACGGAGAAGACAACGATCTAACTAAGTTCATTCAGGATAAATTCAACGTAAAGATGGAATGGACTTTGGTTTCTGAAGACGCTATATTGGAAAAACAAAATGTTCTGCTTGCCAGTGGTAACTATCCAGCACTCTTCTTCGGAGGTCAATTTAATCAGAATGATCAAATCAAATATGGGAAAAGTGAAATTCTAATTCCATTGAACGACTTGATCGCTGAATATGGGCCCAATATTAGCAAGGCATTTGAATCCTCACCATACTTATTAAAGGGAGTTACGGCTCCGGATGGTAATATCTATTCGTTGCCAGGTTTGGAGGAATGTTATCATTGTGATTATGCGCAAAAGATGTATATTAATAAAGAATGGCTCCAAAAATTAAATCTTCCTATGCCAACAACCACAGATGAGCTATATAACACTTTAAAGGCCTTTAAAGAGAAGGATCCGAATGGTAACGGCAAGAAGGATGAAATTGCTCTCACTGGTGCTACGAACTGGTGGCATGGTGAACCGACCTATTATCTAATGAATTCATTCACATACGCATCAGATGCTAATTTCCTGGCCTTGAACAATGGGAAGGTCGATATTAACGCTGATAAATCGGAGTGGAAGGAAGGCTTAACATTTATTCGAAAATTATATGCCGAGGGATTGCTTGATCCACAGGCGTATACACAGAATTTTGACGGTATGCTGAAAGTTGCCGATAATCCAGATACAGTAATCATGGGGGCTTATACCGGTGGTTGTTGTGTTCCATCAATAGATCAAGACGGCGGTAGGTGGTCACAATATGAGGTGTTACCTCCAGTTAAAGGGCCAAACGGCGTTCAGTTAGTTGGATTCTTTGGCGGCAATGTGGAAGACGGACAATTCGCGATTACCGATAAAGCTACCAAGGAACAACAAATAAAAGCGATTCAAATCGTTGACCATTTCTACAGTCAAGAAGGTTCCCTTGATGCTATGTATGGTCCGAAAGATATTGGTTGGTGGGATCCAAAAGAGGGGGCTCTGGGTATTGATGGAAACCCTGCCCTTTATGAGGCACTCGAAGTTTACTCGCGTGAAGATAAACAACCAGTAACTTGGGACATCAATTTAAAGTACACTCCAGCTGTAGTCTTTAACGGACGTGCTCAAGGTCAAGATATGACAAAGACAGATGGATATGAAAAATTCCTTGCCGTACAAACCGATAAGCTTGTGCCTTATAAACCGGCAGAGATTTTCCCTCAAGCCATATGGTTCAACCCGGATGATGCCCAGAAGCTGGCACAGATTAAAACAGATATTACCAATTACATTAATACCAATGCCGTCCAATTTATTAGCGGTCAGAAGGATTTAGATAAAGAATGGGATGCATATGTGAAGGGCTTCGACGGTCTAGGTTTGGAAGAGTTTATTAAAGCCAATCAACAAGCATATGACGAACAATATAAGTAGTGGAGAATAAATAAATAGATCGGGTCCGCAATGATAACGCGGACTCGATTTTAATATTTATGAATGCTTAGGAGATGTCTATATGAAGAAGCCTTGGTATTACCGCATGCTATTGTCTTATCTGCCAATCTTTTTTTTGATCACTTCTTTCCTATTCTTCATTTTCTTCCAGGAATTGAATTCTCAGCTAAAGAGAGATGCGGTAAAAGCAAACCAGGTATTGAATCTTATGGCCATGGATAAGGTGGAGAATTCACTGGAATTGGTTGATTATGCGATTACCAGTTTTTCGCTTAACAATAAAATTCTTAGTGAGTTTTTTCGAGAAACCAACAAGCAGAATCTCTATCTAAACTTAGAGATGTTAAAAGAGATATCCTTATTCAAACAGCAAAACTCTCTAATAGATTCTATTTATTTGGTTCGCTATCACGATGAAATTGTGCTTACGGAAAACTATATGTTCTCGATAGAGGAATTTTCCGATCGTGCCTATATCCAAGAGGTGATAGAATCCAAAGGTTGGATTAAATGGACATCATCGAGAAGCTATAAAGAGTTCGATAAAGTACCAGCAAAAAACGTTGTGACATTAGCGAGAAGTTTTTATACTCCCCTTGGGGAACAATGCCTTATCGTTGCATTGGTTAGGACGGATTCCATACGTTCGCTGGTCGAGCAGATTTACAATCCCGAAGTAAGCTTCGTTACTATCGAGGGGGGGGATGGAAACCTGGTATTCGACAAAGTGAACCCCTCGGCTGATCGAGAGGTGCTTGCGACTAATAAATCCTCTTATCTAGATTGGACATTCCTTACTGGTATGGTTAATGGTGTATTTACTAATCTGGCTTTTGATGTGTCTAAATACTGGGTAATGCTTGGCGTGATAACTATTGTTCTCGGCTTGGTTGCGATTATTTATGTGACACGCCGAAACTATCGGCCATTGGAGAATGTGGTGTCCCAAATTCGGTCTCATTTTAATGAAGAATCTGGTCAAATTAGAAGAGGAACCAATGAATTCATGCTCATCGAATCAGCCATAGATAATTTAATGAAACGGTCGATGATTACCGAGAAACGGCAAGAGGAAGAGATGACTCTCCGCAAGAAGCATTTTCTTTATGAGGTGATCGAAGGGATCCGCCATGTCACCGAAGAAGAATGGGCAGCAGAGATGGAGACGTACAATTTGCCTAGCCGGTTGCATGGAGCCCAGGTCCTTGCTATAGAAATAGATAATTATACGATATTCTCCCATTCCTTTTCGAAACGGGATCAATATCTGTTCAAGTATGCCATACATAATAGTGCGGTCGAAATCTTCAGTAACCACTCGCTGTCCAGCTGGACTGAATGGGTGACGGGCAATAGGCTGATTTGTGTTGTGCTTCAGTCCGAACATGCCGAAGCGGAACGTAACCAGCAAGCCTGTGAGGAATTCCTTTCATGGGTAACAAGTCATCTTCCCTTTACGATCACGGTAGGTATGGGGGCAATCGTAGGTCGACATGATCAAATAAGAGAGTCATATCAAGATGCACTCTATGCACTTAAATATAAATTTTTCAAAGGTCTGGGTACGGTAATTCCTCTGGCAGAAACGAATGTAAGGCAGGGTGCTGAGCTTTTCTCCTATCTGCAACCAATTCGTTCATTTGCTCATGACTTTCAGATTGGTACGACTGACTGGAATGATAAGTTAATGCAGCTATTCTCCGATTTCCAATCTGATTCCCTAATGAAAGACGACGTAATAAACCTTTTAGACTATATGGTTTTTCAGTTGGACAGAACGATCAGTGGTCTTGCTCCCGAATATCAGAAGCCATGGAACGAGAAGGGTATGTCCCCCCTCTCAGATGTGCTTGAGACCACCGAGACACTACAGGATATCCAACGAAAGTTCCTTAATATTCTGGGTGAAATCGGTGAGAAGATTGCTAGTACCCATGAGGCGAACAGTCACCACCAGGTTCTATTGGAAGTGAGAGGATATATTGAAGCGAATTTTACGGACCCGGATATGTCTCTCGATCGTCTTAAAGAACAATTTGATCTAAATCCCAAGTACCTTAGTCAGTTATTTAAAGATAAATTTGGTGAAGGTTTCATGGATTTCTTAATTCGACTTCGAATTGAACGAGCCAAGGAGCTACTTCAAACTACATCCGATCCCATTCAAACTATATCAAGTAGGGTAGGATATCTAAATGTGATTTCATTTACCCGGATTTTTAAGAAAATAACACTCATGTCTCCTGGAGATTTTCGTAAAAATTTGCGACAGTGACTATTCATCTCTTAGATGGGTAGGAATATAATTAACAACAAAGAGAATTTAGTTAGAGGATAGTAAATCCGAGGAGGTATATAGTGAGCTTTCTAGACAAACTGAAGTCCGGTGTAACCGATGCTGGTAATAAGGCCAAAATCGCTGTAGAGGTTAATCGACTGAAAATGCAAAATAGCAGCATAAGAAAAGACGTTGATCAGGTTTATATGGAAATGGGTAAGTTAGTTTTTCTGTCTATCAGGGATCAGGGGGAGATCAACAATGAGCAATTAATCAGACCATTGTTTGAGGAAATAGTTAATTTTGAAACAGAGATCAAGGCTAATCTTCAACAAATTAAAACCTTATCGGGTGAGAGAGATTGTATCTGCGGTAATATCGTTTCTTCCTCAACACGGTTCTGCCCCAATTGTGGTCATGAATTTGTGGAATATTAATAAATGAACGCCCCCTCTGGCATACTATGCCATAAGGAGGCGATTGTAATGGAACAAGTTGTAGCAGTACGCAAGAACAAAGATGGGGATATTGTTGAACTGAAGCTGTCATCCGGGCAAGTAGTGGATTACAAATCGGCTCAACAAATGGCCAAGAATAATGAGATTGAGAATGTGAATGTGTTTAAGGGTCGAGACAACGAAGAGCATCTTCGCTCGAATGCGGATGGCCGAGAAGATAATAATCTTGATAATCTCCCTATGTTCTAGATGTATGTTCTTGATAAAACCTGTTCGGCCATCTGGTCTAATGGGTTTTTATTTGTTTTCCCTACAAAGATAGGAGGAGAGTAAGTTTGTGTTAAGGTATTGCATGTGGGTGGCCCTTTTTTATTATCCAACTGTAAACATGTAGATGGAGAATTAACATGTAATAAATCAGTGGAAATAATAAAAAAGACCATAATAAATTCCAGTGTTCATGCCAAATAATACCGAACTTAATTGTCAATGCCTCATAGAAGGTGGAGAATCCAGCCCATCCTAGAAGATATACAAATTTCTTCCACCATTTAAGCAAAATCAAAACGGACTCTACTCCTCCCAACGAACCCAAAGATCCAGATACATCTAATGTGTTCTTATTGTATAAGGAATTCGCGACACCTGATCAAATCCTTGAGTTTAGGAATAAATTCCATAATGGAATTAGTTGGGGAGATGTAAAACAGGAGTTGTTCCAGGTCATAAATGCCTATCTGGAATTACCCCGCAGAAGATATCATGAATTAATGGCTTCTCCAGATCAAATTGATGAAATTCTATATGAAGGGGCTAAGAAGGCGAGAGCCATTGCAGCACCATTACTTGAGAAAATCAAATTTAAGATTGGGCGTTACAAGTGATGATATTGGGATGAGAGTGTAAATTATTGCGGATGCTTGGTTTGGTGTTAGCAAATCAAACATATCTTGATCCTGTCGTAGAATGGCTTTATATTGATTAAGAGCTATTCTTGAGAGAATGATAAGATAAGTTGGAGGGGCATATCCGGATGGAGCAACTAAGTCTAGAAATGCTCATTTTTTTAATCGTTGCGGGGTTCGTTGCTGCATTCGTGGATTCAGTAGTGGGAGGGGGCGGATTGATCTCTCTGCCGGCGCTTCTATTTGTCGGATTACCCCCTACTGTCGCGTTAGGTACTAACAAGCTGGCAAGCACATTTTCCTCTATGACCAGTTCATTAACCTTTTTGTTATCTGGCAAAATAAATATAAAGCTCGTCTCCATCCTGTTTCCACTTTCGATTGTCGGGTCAGCACTTGGCTCGTATACGATAACCTTGATTCCTTCCTCTTTTTTGAAACCACTCGTAGTGGTTATGTTGATTCTAGTCATGGTGTACTCGTTAATCAAGAAAAATTGGGGGAGACAATCCACCTACAAGGGATTCATACCAAAAACTGCGGTTTTTGCAGTTATATTCGCTTTTGCCATCGGTTATTACGACGGATTTTTCGGTCCTGGAACAGGATCATTCCTGATCTTCTGTATGCTCCTCATTGGCTTTGATTATGTATCTGCGGCTGGTAACGCTAAGGTGTTAAATTTCGGCAGTAACATTGCCAGCCTCCTCACATTTGCATTATTGGATAGTGTTAATTTCTCCTATGGAATTCCAATGGGAATTGCGATGGTTGCAGGTGCTCTAATAGGCTCTAAGCTAGCCATTCGCAAAGGAACAAGCTTTGTGAAGCCCTTATTTATCATTATTACGACCTTGTTGATTGGTAAGCTGCTGTGGGATTTAATTACCAATAGTTTGTAGAAGGGGGGAGTATGTTATGAAACGTCAAGTCCCATTCCAACAGGTAGATGTATTCACAGATGTTCCATTTAAGGGCAACCCTGTTGCCGTAGTACTTGATGGGATTACTGTAAACTAGTTTCACATATGCCGATTCCCACCGAAGCTTATGTTCTAGGACCAAGGGAAATGAGATGTAGGTGGTGCTGCAGCTTTTAAAAAAGGATACTCATCGGTATAAACTGTACCCTTTCCTAATTTATCGTACGTGAGCGAAATGTATAGATTTCTTTTTTGTCTGTCTTTAATGGATACGAGGGCGAGACTATTACGAACGAGTGGTCGTTTCAGATTTCTTTTGACTTTTATCCCAATGCCTCAGCAGTATTATCACATTCACCACAGCACTACAGTTATGCATAGACCCTTTGGTAAGTCGGGTCTTTGCTTACCAAAAAAGAAATTTTCATACGAGTTAATGTGACATTTTCTCAGAAACATAACAAATAGAACGATCTATAATGCAATCTGAAACTAGCAATTAGTAGCTTTGATCTGAGACAACGGGATAAAGATCAAAATGAAATTTATCAATTCATAAAGTGCCATCTATACATTTGTTAATCTTGCTTTCGTAAAAAAATTTTTATGAGCTAGAAATATCCCTCGAAAATTAAGGAGACTATGATTTCCCGATTAATTCTTTCCGATCTGTAGCTAAGGGTGGCTGTTCCAACCATTGCCGGTCAACCATAAGGTCATACCCGTCTTTGGTGTACGCCAGTATCTTAGTAATCAAGTAACTGTAATGTGCAGAGAGATCGGTTCTCATCGATAAGGATAGTGCGTGCCCAACTAGTGAGATATCAATCTGATTAAGCAAATAAATTAATGACAAAATTAGTTTATCGGAGAAAGGGGATTCAACCGAATCGGCTACCTCCATAGTAACGGGGACTGTTCCAAGAAGGTCTTCTTTGACAAGCAGCTCATTCAACCAATTGATTTGCTCATCACATAGACCCTTGCCTTGTATTAAGTATTGTTTAATCTCTTTATCTTTAACAACCTGCAGAAAACCTAATAACAATATGACAGCGAAGTAATTCCTCTCGATTCTGACAAAAATTTCAGTTAGTTCAATAGCATTTAAAGGGCGTTTATGTCCCAACATTCCAGAAATGAAGCCATGCTTTTGTATGTATTCCGCCTGTTTGGGATAATTCATCTTAATCGGCCGGTCATATATGCCTTTAGTTAACATTAAGTTCACACATCGTTGGTATAAATCGGTGGTTGATTTGTTAGCCGCTACGAAGAACTGAAGTACATCTGATCGTGAGATGGTGGATGTAATAAAAGGATAATTAATCATACCCATGCGACTCATACCGTATACAAAACTTAACACATACGGGTCGTGAAATAGAGGCTTGGCCGATAGATTAATGTCACTTTCCGAGAATCCGTGAGGAATAGGAAAGCTTTCTGAATGAAATATTTTCGTTATCTGCATGACATGGTTTTGGGAAAGAGTAAGAGCTTCAGTAACCACTTTATGTATTTCTGTATCCTTAACATGATGCTGGAAGTATTGAAGTATACATTTTGCCATGCTATCTTGAATATATGTGCTCCAAAGACCGGCGATTTCACTGCTTGTTAGTGCAATTTTATTCATATTGACCTCCGGATGTTTTTTACTCCTATTATCTGCTGTAAAGTTTGAGTTCATACCATTATCAAACTCGATGAAAGAAAACACATAAATCAAAGTTAGAATAAGAAGCAAAGGCATAATAAAGGAATGATTGAACTCCAGCGGCACAGAAGCGATCAGCTTATTTTTGATAATAGTGGAACAATGATTGCTTCAACAAATAAGTATAATCCACCAGATAGGGAAAAGGAGCTGCGAATGCTAAGCAGCTCCTTTTGAATTTCTTGCATCCTTATACTCCCATCATTCCGCCCATATTCCCAGGTTGAAATTGATTGCTTTGTGATGCGCCCCCAGTACCGTGACAGTTTTCATACATCTTCTTAAGTTCATCGGTTGTAATGTCTGGGTGCATTTGTTTCATGTGAGGGAGCATTCGGCCAAAATTGATGACATCATCTCCTACGGCTGCAACCGCAGCAGTAGTGCCAATGGCAAATACCAGAACGAACACTGAAAGAATAATCCATACCTTTTTCATCGATTTCATCTCCTTATGGTTGATAAACCTAGCTTACACCTTAGATGTGAAGAAACTATGAAGGATACTCTTCTTTCTTGTAGAATTAGTTTAAAGTACTATAAAAAGAGCTTTATATTGAAATCCAACAGCAAGGAGCTAACAAAGATGAGATCTTACAGCTTTGACGAAGTCGGTAGACTTCCTATGTCGGGTGATAATGTCGCCATTGCTACACGCCTTTTGGAGGCGGGAACCACGATTACTTATCAGAACCAGACCATGACTTTGGATTATACCGTCATGGAGGGTCATCGTTTTGCGGTTAAAGCTATTGCTCCAGATGAAGCCATACTCTCCTGGGAATTGCCCTTTGGTACGGCAATTCAGCCGATTCAGCCTGGTAATTATGTGATTAACCAGACAGTACTAGATGCGCTGAGTGCGCGTTCATTGGAGTTTGTGCTGCCAGCGAAGCCAAACTTTGCCGAACAATCTCACGCTTATGTCATAGATGAGGCCAATTTTCAGCCGGCCACAGCATTGCCCCCATACGAAGATACACGAACCTTTGTGGGCTATCGTCGTAGTCCTGCTCGTGGTGTCGGCACCCGTAACACCATTGTCCTGTTGGGCACAACCTCACGCACGGGTAGCTATGTTAAACAACTGGCCGCGCGGCTGAAAGGTGATTTAACAAACTATACAAACATTGATGGTATTGTACCCGTAGCACATACGGAGGGTGGCGCTGAACAGCCTAATAATCGCGAGCTTCTGCTGCGTACTCTGGCGGGGTTCATGGTCAATCCCAATGTAGGTGCGGTGCTGGTGGTGGACTATGGTAATGAGCAGGTAACCAACAGGATGGTTGAAGCTTATATGCGCGAGCACAACTATCCATTGCATGAAGTGCTGCATCGGTTTCTATCTCTCAACGGCAGCTTTCAAGATAATCTGACTACAGGGGAAGCTATTGTGAATGATTGGCTACCCATGGTCAATGCTACTAAGCGGACCCCGGAATCCATTAGCCATCTTAAGATTGCTCTCCAATGTGGTGGCTCTGACGCCTTCTCGGGTATATCTGCCAATCCGCTGTTGGGTTGGATTGCACAGGAGCTGATACGTTATGGCGGTGCTGCTAATTTAGCCGAGACGGATGAATTAATTGGTGCTGAGCCATATGTACTACAGAAGGTCCGCGATCTGGCTACCGCCCGCAAATTCTTATCGATGATAGCAGAATTTAAGGAGCGCACTGCTTGGCATGGTGCCGATGCGGAAGGTAATCCATCCGGTGGAAACAAATATCGTGGTCTTTATAATATAATTCTCAAATCTATTGGTGCAGCCCGTAAGAAGGATCCTGCTACACGCCTCGATTATGCCATTGACTATGGAGCGCCCATGGAAGAAACCGGGTACCACTTTATGGATAGCCCTGGTAATGACCTCGAGAGCATCGCTGGGCAAGTGGCCTCGGGCTGTAACTTGATATTCTTTGCAACGGGTAACGGCTCCGTGACCAACTTCCCTTTTGTGCCAACAATCAAGGTGGTGACGACGACGCGTCGCTTCGAATTGTTGTCCAAGGATATGGATGTTAACGCAGGGTTGTATCAAGATGGCATGTCCATGGATGAATTAGGCAGCCAAACTCTTGACCTGACTATACAGATCGCCTCAGGTCAACGTAGTGTGGGTGAGAAGGCCGGCCATGCGCAGGTGCAAATCTGGCGCAACTGGCGGCAAACCGATATAAGCCAGCTGGAGACATTAATTCATGCGCCCATACCAACAGGGGCACCTATTGAAATTAATACGGATGTTGCTACTTATCCGAATACTAGTTCCATCAGCTTTACCTTCACCCGAAGCATGGGCCACCGTGCCAGTGATCAAATCGGGTTGATCCTGCCCACTAGTCTTTGTTCCGGCCAGGTGGCGAATATGATTGCGTCACGACTGAATAACAAGGGGCTTGGTCAGCCCGAGCACCTCTCGCGCTTTGTTGCATTGGCCCACACGGAAGGCTGCGGCAATTCGGGTGGCGGTGAGCAGTTGTATGCTCGTACGATGGTGGGTTATGTCACCCATCCGCTAGTCAAGCATTGTCTATTGCTGGAGCATGGCTGCGAGAAAACCCACAATGACTTTATGCGTCACCAGATCGAGGATATGGGTGGCGATCCAAGTCGACTAGGCTTTGCTAGTATTCAGCTTGACGGTGGAATTGACAAGGCCTCGCAGAAGGTAGAGGCATGGTTTGCGGACCAAGTGTCAGCCGTTGAACCAAGCACTAAAGAAATGGTTGGGCTAGAAGCGCTACGTATCGGAATCTTGAGTGATGGTGTCATCTCTACGGCGGTTGGCGAGCAACTCTCGGTACTGACGAGAATGATTGTTGGCGCTGGGGGGATGGTTGTTGTGCCGGAGAATAGTGGTTTGCTAACAACCGCTTCTTATAGAGAGAATTTGTTGGGCCAATCTACCGTCTTACCGTCCTTGGCCTATGGTGAGCATGCCAGCCAAACCGGATATCACATCATGGAGACGCCGACCGAGCACTGGGTGGAGACGGTGACGGGTTTAGCTGCAACGGGTGTAGAGCTTATTATAGCGTTGGTTAATGACCATCCGATGCAAACACATCCGTTCGTGCCTATGCTACAGGTGGCATCTGAGCAACACATGCAGCAAACCTATGCGAATGATCTGGATTTGCTATTCACAGGCAATCACAACAATTGGATCGACCAGCTTCTTCTACGCTGCAAGCAGGTCATTGAACATAGCTATGAACCCCGCCTCTACAAGCAGGGCCATATTGATTTTCAATTCACACGGGGACTTTTAGGAGTCTCGCTGTAATAATAATAGATTGGATGGGGAGCCTCATGACTATTGTCTATTGGATCATCCTTCTACTTTCCATATGTACAGTAATCCACTGGTGTCTGCAGTTATTCCGAAGCCTAATGGGCTTCAATCATCTACAAGTACTACCATCTGCACCCTGGAGAAGGTTAGATCGTTCGCCACCTTTACCCTTGGTATCCGTCATTATCTCCGCAAAGGAAGAGGAGCAGCATATTAAACAAACGATTCAGCATCTTCTTCAGCAGAGCTATACGAACTTCGAGATCATTGCTGTAAATGATCGTTCTGCAGATAAAACGGGTACCAGAATGGAAGAAATCAAGGCATGGTCTGAGGGCAAGGAAACGATCAAGATTCCAATACGTACGATACACATTACTTCTCTACCAGAGGGCTGGTTGGGAAAGAATCATGCGATGTATCAAGGCTTCCTTCATGCCAAGGGAGAAATTATATTGTTTACAGATGCTGACGTATTATTTCGTTCAACAACCCTTCAGGATGCTGTTGATTATATGCAATCAGAGCAAGCGGATCATGTAACACTATTACCTAAGATGATAGCAAAGGGCTTTATGTTACGGGCATTCGTGAATTACTTTATGTACTCATTAAGCTTTGTCATACAGCCACACATCTCTAATGATGATACGAAGCACCGGAAAGGAATAGGTGTAGGCGCTTTTAATATGATCAGCCGGGAAGCCTACAAAACGATTGGTACACATAAAGCATTCCCTATGTATCCTGATGATGATTTAGAGCTAGGACGAAGGGTAAAGAAGCATAGACGAAGACAAAGGGTGCTGTTGGGCAAAGCGCATATCCAGGTAGAATGGTATCCTACATTGCTTAAAGCCATTGAAGGATTAGAGAAAAACTTCTTCTCCGGTTTTAATTTCAGCCTGATCCTGATGCTTACAGCTTTTCTGGGGCAGCTACTGTTCTTTTTTGCTCCCTTCATTGGATTACTGTTATTGCCAGACTGGTTAGGCATTATCTATATGGTAGCTGTACTAGCCATGCTGGGACATTACCTTCTACAGATGCGGATGATGAATAATGAGAAGGGCTTAGAAGTACTCGTATTTCCAATTAGCTGCTTACTGTTGATCTATGTCATGGTTCGCTCTGCTGTGATTACGCTGAGGCAGGGTGGGATTTATTGGAGAGGGACCTTCTATAAGCTCAAAGAGCTGAAGGAATTAAGGAAGCAAGATTGGTAAAAAAGAAGAAGATCGCCATCATTGGAACCATAAGGTTCTAATATTGGCGATCTTCTCTTTGGTTCATTGTACCCGTGGCGCTTACGTAAACGTTGATCCGCATCCCGCGCCTCTACTGAAGTCTAGCAATTAGATAACAGTAGATCGGGTAGGGGACGCGTTCAACATGGATATACTAATGTCGACGCACCTCCTTTCCTTATACCGAGATTCTAACACAACTTATCAGAATAATCTATTAATTATTTCGCGAATTATTTTGTGCAATTCTAGTAAATATTTCGTATATCTTATTCGGCTGTTGGATGAACGGCTGTGTAGGTATAATTAATGGAATGACGCGTTTAATGATAAGGAGAATGAAGATATGAGTAATCAAACTTCAAACGATATTCCATGGTATAAGCGAGTAGTTCGATGGGGACAGACGAATCTGACCGAGATGGACCCGGTCCACAGTAATCTCGATTGGTGGCGGAAGTATTGGCACGATACGAAGGTCGGGGGAATCATTGTAAACGCGGGTGGGATCGTGGCCTATTACCCAAGCGAGTTTAAGACGCATTACCGGGCCGTGGGCTTGGGTGATCGTGATCTGTTCGGAGATTATCTTCGTGCAGGACGTGAAGAGGGCTTGGCTATCCTGGCCAGGATGGATATTAATAGGGCGACTAAGGACTTCTACGATGAACATCCTGATTGGTTTGTCGTTCATCCTGATGGCACGCCACACATGGCGAATGGTCGTTACTTCTCTTGTGTGAATAGCGACTATTACAAAACCTACATTCCTCAGGTGCTTGAAGAGATTATTGTAAAATATGCACCAGATGGCTTTACGGACAACAGCTGGACTGGGGTAAATCGTGAGGTTATCTGTCATTGTGATAATTGTCGCAGGAAGTTTACCGCTGAATACAGTCTCGATCTCCCTGTACGTGCAGATTGGAGCGATCCGGTTTATTCGAGATGGATCCGTTGGAGCTACAGCTGTCGCATGGGAAATTGGGATCTATTTAATAAGGTTACCCGTGAACTTGGCGGGGAGAACTGCTTGTGGTTGGGCATGGTTAATGCAAATCCGATGAGTGGTCATGGTCAATTGTGTGACTTGAAGGAAGTGGGCAAACGTTCACACATTGTGATGTGCGATCATCAGTCCCGCGATTCACTGAGCGGCTTCGAACAGAATAGCCTGAATGGCAGCTTGCTACATGGGCTATCCGGCTGGGACAAGATTATTCCGGAGAGTATGGCCAACTATGTCCGTGGGGAACGCAGCTTTCGTTTGGGGAGCAATCCCTCCAAGGAAACACAATTGTGGGTGCTCGATGGCATAGCAGGCGGTATCTCACCATGGTTTCATCATATAGGTGCGAACCAGGAGGATCGTCGTCAGTTTAACAATATGCCACCTGTCATGCAATGGCATGAGAATAATGAAGCCTACTTGTTCAATAGAACTCCAGTGGCGAACGTGGGTCTCGTATGGAGCCAGGAGAACACAGACTATTATGGACGGAATGAGGCGCGTGAGAAGGTATCACTGCCATGGCACGGCTTTGTCCGAGCCTTAACGCGCGGAAGAATCCCTTTTGTTCCTGTTCATGTAGATCATATTGCCAGAGATGCAAGCCAGCTGGATGTGTTGATCTTACCGGATATCGCTGTTATGAGCGATCAACAATGCCAAGCTGTGAAGGACTTCGTTGAAGCTGGTGGCAGTCTGGTGTTTACCGGGGCTACTGCTATTCTAGATGAGTGGGGAGAAGTGCGGGATGAATTTCCTCTCGAATCCATAACCGGTATCAAGCATCTTCATAAGGTGGATGGAGCTACCAGCAATGCGTCCTCGAGCTGGGCTTTCTATGATGCTCATAATTATATGAGGCTTCCAGAAGCCCGCCATCCCCTCGTTGAAGGGTTCTCTGACACGGATATATTACCTTTTGGTGGGAGGATACATAGAGTGGAAGCGGGAGAACAGCTTCAGACCGTTACTACCTACATTCCCTCCTTTCCGATTTACCCGCCTGAATTCAGCTGGATGAGGGAGCCTTCCACGGATATTCCACTAATCTTGGCGGGTGAACATGCTTCGGGAGGTCGCCTATGTTATATGGCTGGGGATATTGACCGGTGTTATGGTCGCACTCACTTGCCTGATCTGGGTGATCTATTGAAGAATGCTGTTCGATGGGCTGCTCAAGACAGCTTGCCAGTCGAAATCGAGGGTCCAGGTTATCTAGATTGCAAGCTGTATCGCCAATCAGGGAGACTTATTCTTCATCTAATCAACCTTAGTGGAGCTAACACATATCCCGGCTATGTAGAGGAGTTTCTACCAGTTGGTCCGATTACTATCTCCGTGAAATTGGAGGATTTCGTTCCCAAACGGGTGTTATGCCGGGTTAGTGGACTAGAGCTTACTCCAGATATTACTCAATCTCATGCCAGATTCACGATAGATTCACTGGTGGACCATGAGTTGCTCGTTTTGGAATAGTCACAGGCTACCGTTCTTAATTGACCGGTAGCCTGTTATTTATGCTTTACCGATATTATGGGGGCATACCGAATTTCCCAGCCAAATGATGCGAGAATAAGCTTCTACCGGTCGGGCTAACCTATACAGTACAACTTATGCTCATCAGGGGGTTAACCAAATGATCAATCCGACACCGATTTTGTTCGAATTCAAGGACAGTCATTCCGCCAGCAAAGCGATGGATGCATTGAAGGAGCTCGGCTATGAACCTCAGCATGTAGGCGAAGCTGGCAAGCGGATCGTCTTCTTGCACGACTTTCATAATAATCTATACACTGGTCTGGAAATTGCCCAGATTCATGGCGGCAATCTCATCGAGCAGGAAGTCGCGTTGCCTGCTCACCTGATCAACGAGGATTGGAGCGAAGCTTATGCTCTGGGCGAGACAGAGGAGAGGGAGCAAACTTAGACGAGCTGATCTGCGGCTCGCAACCCGCAAGGCTAATTCTATTCCGTATACGAAGGAGATGAAGTAAAAGATGAACCCTCCCAACGACGACTACGGGTTATTAGGTAAAGAAAGCGAAGTTGACTCGGATATGAATGAGGATCGGAATCGAGAGGAGCAATTAGATGACTCTTTTGAGGCCTGGTATGAAGAAATCGATGATCAGGTGAAGCAAAAGCTGGGTCTCACGAACGTTCCACAAGACAGCGTATTTGATTCGGCGGTTAACGAGGATCGATCTCAGGATTAATTAAGCATCCATGTCAGACGCACCAAATACAAACAAAGCAAGAAGTTGCTTTGTTTTTTGGTTTGTTTGTATTAATTTTGCGTGCATGCCCGTTGAGGAATTACGAAAAGTATTCAGATGGAACACACAGAAACCCTGCTTGGCTAAAACCGTACAAGTTTTCTTGTGCACTACCGATAAGTTCGTTAAACTTATAGGTGACTGTAAGGACAGGATTTTAAGTCTTCACTATATGAAAGCGCTTCATTACAATGTCAAGGGGGATCATAATGGCACATCAAATTACAGACAACACCCTATCTATTGATTGTTCTCGTTCTGATCAGATTGTCGAGCATGAATCCGTGCTCTGGGCACTACAACAGCTCAAAGAAATTTCGGAAGACCGCGGTCTAATAGTCGTTAATAGATCACAAACGGCTCGAATTCAGATTTGGGTAACAGGATCAGATGATCACGAAGCTAAGCAAATACTATTGCAAGCGGGAATTGAATTACCGACGGATCCCGAATCGTTCTCTTTTGTTAAGGAATCTATTGGAAATACGCTGCGGATCACTGTAGTGGGCGCAGATGTTCGTGGACTAATTTATGCTTTACTAGAAATAAGTGACCGAATCCGCTATGCAGCAGATGCTAGAGTTGCCTTGGAATCGTTGATTTCTGTTTGTGAGAAAACATCGATGCCAATCCGCAGTGTTACCCGATTATTCGTTAGCGAAATTGAGGACAAACCATGGTTTTATGATAGAGCTTTCTGGGATGAGTACCTGACAGAGCTAGTTACTCAACGGTTTAATCGGTTTAGCCTAGCGCTTGGGATCGGCTATGATTCCGGCCATGATCCCAATGTCAAAGATAATTACTTCTGCTTTGCATACCCGTTCTTCCTTCAAGTGCCGGGCTATTCTGTGCGTGCGGGGAATTTGTCAGAAGGGGAAGCTGAACGTAACTTGGAGATGCTCTGTTATATTGGCGAACAAGCTAGACTACGTGGACTTCACTTTCAATTGGGGTTATGGACGCATTCATTTGTATTCCCAGCAAGCCCAGACCTGCGTTATCCTATCGAAGGAATAACATCGGAGAATCATGCACGATATTGTCGCGATGCACTTCGAATGCTATTGGAAGCTTGTCCATACATAGACGGGTTAACCATGCGAGTGCATTATGAGAGTGGGATTCCAGAGCCGGCTACTGAATTTTGGCGTATCGTCATGGCAGGTGCTGAGCGAGCCGGCAAACGACTCGAGATCGATATGCATGCAAAGGGTGTCGATGATGAATTAATCCAGCTTGCGCTAGACAGCGATTCGCCCATCCTGCTATCGGCGAAATATTGGGCGGAGCATCTGGGTTTGCCTTACCACCAAGCGGATATTCGTTCGATGGAGAAACCACGGCAGGGTAAGACGGAGCTCGGCTTTGATGCTCTGACGGCAGCTACACGTCGGTTTACCCGGTATGGCTACGGTGACTTCCTGAAGGAGGAGAGATCCTATGATACCATATTCCGGGTATGGCCCGGATCCCAGCGTCTGCTCCTATGGGGGGATCCCGCAATGGCCGCTGGATATGGCAGAATGGGGACGTTCTGTAGCTCGCTGGGTATCGAATGGTTTGAGCCGCTTGCATTCAAGGCACGCAAGGATTCGGGAGCATCGGGCGGAAGGGAGCCATACGGTGATTCTGCCCTGCAGCTAACAGGAAGCGAATGGAAGAAGTATCGGTATACCTACAGACTATGGGGGCGCCTCATGTACGATCCTGAGGCAAACGCGGATGGTTGGCGTAGATATTTGCTCCATCTATATGGTGCAGCCGCTAATGCATGTGAGGAGGCACTGGCACATGCGAGCAGAATATTACCATTGATCACTGTTGCTCATCTCCCTTCTGCAGCCAACAATGCGTATTGGCCTGAGATGTATAGTAATCAGAACATTGTCGATGTGGGTAAAGCGTCATGGTATGACTTCGATACGCCAGCGCCGGATACATTCGGTGCGGTAACACCGCTTGATCCACAGCTCTTCTACCGAATCGACGATTATGCGGAAGCTCTGCTAAGCGGGCAGCATAACGGAAAATACAGTCCGCTTGATGTCGCAGAACGGTTGGATGTATTGGCGCTTACTTCCGAGCAGTTCTTGTTAGATGCATGGACTCATCTGGGCGGAGCTGAGCAGGAGAACGCAGATTTTCGCCGATTACAGGTTGATGTCCGTGCTCAAATCCAAATTGGTCGTTTTTTTGCTAATAAATTTCGCGCGGGAGTATCCTATGCATTATTCGAAAGAACGCAGGATGCGCAATGGTTGAAGGATGCACTGCAGCAATATCAGGAAGCTAGGGCGGCTTGGGAGCAAGTTACGGAGGTGACAAGTGTGTATAAGTCGGATGTTACCTTTGGGTTCACTACACATAATCGAGGACACTGGAGCGATCGAATGGTTGACATTGATCAGGATATCGCGTCGATGGAGCAAGAATTTGCTGCATTCAGCGGTCAATTGGATAACGTTCAGCAGTCAGATCGTGTTGCTCTAAAGCTTGAGAATGCTTTTTCTTCGTTGGGACTGGCATATGAACATATGCCAGTAATATCATACAACCGAGGTGAGCAGCTGGACATCAATATCCAGGTCAGGGATGCTCCACAGCAATTGTCTATCCGATTGATGTATCGACATGCTAACCAAGCTGAGAGCTATCAAGAGGTCGTGATGGCCCGAGAAGATGATCGCTTCTTAGCGACCGTTCCAGCCTCGTATACAGATACAGTATATCCATTAGTCTATTATTTCGTTGTAAATGACGGTAGTGGTAACGCTGGGCTCTGGCCTGGATTAGATGAGACTTTGTCCAATCAACCATACTATGTCGTTCGGCAATACTAGGCTTCTAGCCGTTAATTCGAACGGAGCTCATCATAAGGCTATCGGAGAGTTTTACTCTGATAGCCTTACGTGTGCCGCGCCGGAGGCGAACAAGCACAAAAAATGTGCTTGCGTCAGGGCAGGCGGCGCGCCGGAGGCTGAAGCAATTTAGTTCCAAACATCTACTATTGGGATTCCTCGCTCAATTCTTACCTTACTTTCTGTTAGATAGTCTCTACTCCACTGGTCTATGTTCTGCAGATCTATACTTCGATGCATACCTGTATAGACGATAATTTCTCTTAGTCGAAGAAAAAGCGGCATCTGTTTGAGCCAGTAGCTATCTATCGAATGCTCCTGATTATATCCTTTCATGAAATACTCCATAAAACGAAGTGCTTGCGATGCTCTCTCTTTCTTACCTTCATCTCCACCATATACGTAAACGAGATAATACAGTGGAACGGCAATATCCTCGATATACCAGCTATATTGTGCTTCATCAAAATCAAAGAGGGTAATAACTCCCGTATGATCATTTACTAGGAAATTACCTACGCCAATGTCTGCGTGAATAAGACCATATGAGCTATGATCTGGAAGAAGCGTATGATTAATGGTCTCCATTAATCGATTACATGCTTCGAAAACATGAATCTGATCAGGAGGTACAAAGGACCTTAGGTTCTGCAAATAATAATTGTCATACCAATTATTTCGCCTTGTGACTGCATCCTTTGGTTTGTAGCTTTTCGATAATGCATGCATTCGACCGATTATTTTACCGAGTGATTCATATAAATTCGTATTATGGAGGCATTCAGGATAGCCTATTTTTCTACCCTCCGCTTTGTGAAAGGCTGTAACAGTAAAATATATATCATTCGTATGGATAATTTCAGTCCAATTTTCTTGACTTGATTTAACTGGTGTCGATACAAACACATCATGATTGAACAGATAATTGATCCAATCGAGCTCTCCTTGAATGACTTGTTCATTACGGTGTGTGCTCGGTGTAAATCTTAGAATATAGCACTTTTCATTCTCCCAGTATTCATAAATAAAGTTCTGCCAAGCCCCTAAGAAGGTCAGTTGCTCCAACCTAACACCAAATTTATCTGCTCCAGCCCTCGCGATTTCGTTATTGAATATTGACTTAATTGCGTGTTCCATGCGACAACCCCCTATACATAGCTGCTTATATCCGTATAATTTACCATATACTAACTAATTAAAGGTAGGTGTTGTGGTAGATGAGTAGTGTGATAGATTATTATTCCAGTTTTGACGAATGGGGAAGGCTCGATAGAGAACCACTGGAGTTTACGAATAATATGCATTACATCAAGCAATATCTTCCTTCGTCAGGAGCCGTACTTGATAATGGAGCAGGACCAGGTAAATATGCAATCGAATTGGCGAAGCTCGGATATCATCTAACACTCTCTGACTTAACACCTAAGCTAGTAGAATTGGCCAAACAGAAGTCATCTGAACTAGGCCTTACTGAGCAATTTCATGGGTTCCATGAGTTAAACGCGACCCATCTTGATGGATTGCCTAGTGAGCATTATGCTGCTTCCCTTATGTTAGGTCCCTTATATCATCTGCAGAAGGAAGAAGACAGAGTTCTAGCAGTTAAGGAGTTGTACCGTGTAACCAAGAGAGATGGCGTCATATTCGTCGCATTCCAGAGTCGGATGAGAATGACTATTACCTCCTTACAGCACCCGCATCAGTGGAAACCCAATGACAACCTAGATACTATTAATGATTTTTATGAAAAAGGCATTTTTAATCATGAGGATAAAGGTAGATTTACTGGAGCGTACTATTATCACATCGATGAAATCAAACCTTTTATGGAGAGGAATGGATTTGAAGCGATTGATTTAATTGGTTCATCTAGCATTGGAGGAATGTTAAACAATGAGCAGAAGCAGTACTGGGCAGATCGGGATGAGAATGAACAATTAATTCATTTCCTCATACAGAGCGCTAAGGATCCTTCCGTATTAGGAATTTCATCTCATTTATTATATATAGGGAGAAGGCGATAGGATGTCATGTTTTATTTGTGAGAAACATGCTGGTCATACGAGTCAACCACCGGGGGGATATATGTTTGAGGATGAGTTCTGGTTGGTATGTCACTTTCCGGCGGCACAAGCGAATAAGAAAGGTCATGCGATGAAAGTGAAGCATCAGATGTAGCCAGAAGCCAAGAGCTTTATTTAACAATTGACTTGTTCTCCACAAACTCTACACCAAGATCGAGCCAGGAATTTAGTGCGTCATCAGTTTGGAATCCTTGTTCACCTACAAAAACAAATCCTTTCATAGGCCTTCCTGTAAAATCCATCACTCGAGAATGAGGAAGCTTTAGTGCTGATTCAAATTTACTGGGAACAACTCGTACCATAAGGTCATCCTTCACAATGCCACAGCACATCTTACCATGTAGCATGAAGGTAAGACCGCCCATCATTTTCTTTTCTTGGATATGTAGTGTATGAGGCAATAAAGCAAAACGTATTCGGTCCGCCAGTAATTCGTTATATGCCATGTCCATCCTCCTTACTGAGATAAAGAGCCTTGTTCTTTCTCAGCATAATCCTTTAGACCATTAAAGAATAGCTTAATTCCTTTATCCCATTTCTTGCGCACAATAAATTTGTCTAACATTCTCCCGGCCAGACCATATTTCAATTATCGACTAGTTCAAAGGTAATTGCTTTCTCCGGCTCCCATACTATAATCTGCTCTTTAAACCAGCCACTGGGAAGAACCTCGCATTTTCTTGCAGCGCCAACTCCATTTTTTATTGTTGATATGGCTTCTGATTTTGTAGTGATCGGATCATACTGCTCTAGCAATTCAATGTCGGATAAGATATCCCAAACTTTGTTGCGTGGAGCATGAATAACAATTTGATTCATTAATTTTGGCATGTGATCATCTCCCTAGATCTGCTTCTTAATTAAACTTGCATTTCGCAAGTAAGACCACTATATTACATTAACTTGCGTTTTGCAAGTGTTTAACATACAATGAAGCCATGGATAAAATAAAAAGAAGATCAAATTGTCCCATAAGTGTTGCGTTAGAAATATTCGGGGATAAGTGGACGCTGCTGGTGATTAGGGATATCATTTTTAAGAACAAAAATTACTATGGTGAATTCTTGCAATCGGAGGAGAGAATTGCAACGAACATTCTCGCGAGCAGACTTATGTTACTCGAGGAAACCAGCATTGTTACGAAGCAAGTCGATTTGAACAATAAAACAAAATATGTGTATAAACTTACTGAGAAGGGATTGGATTTACTACCGATACTAATTGATATCATTCTGTGGAGTGATACTTATGATCCTAATACGGCGGCTGATAAGGAATTCGTCCAACAGATCAAGAACGACAGAGAGAAGCTTATTGAGAATATTTTGGAAGATCATAAGAAGATAGGATAGTAGGTTTAGGCTATTGAACTTTCCGAGGAGATGGCTTACCATAGTAGATAAGAATTGTTCACGTGAACAATTTGAAGAATATTGATGATTGCCATCATCGGAGAATGGAGTGTTCATTACTTGAAATCTTTTATGGATAAGGATTTTCTGCTCTCGAATGAAACAGCTGTAACGCTGTACCACGATTATGCCAAGGATATGCCGATTATTGATTACCATTGCCATCTGAGCCCTCAAGAAATCTATGAGAACAAATCGTATAAGAATATTACGGAAGTATGGCTGTATGGTGACCACTACAAATGGAGAGCCATGAGAGCCAACGGAGTCGAGGAGCAATATGTCACTGGTGATGCCAGTGATTATGATCGATTCCTAGCCTATGCCAGAACAGTACCCATGCTGATTGGTAATCCACTGTATCATTGGTCACATCTTGAGCTAAGACGATTCTTCGATGTAGAAGAGATAATTAATGAGAACAATGCCCCGGCTATCTGGGAGAAGGTTAATGCGAAGTTGAATAGTGATGGGTTTAGCGCCCGTGACTTAATTACTAAATCCAATGTCAAGGTTATTGGAACAACCGACGATCCGGTTGACTCACTGGAGTTCCATATCAAAATTAGGGATGACAAGAGCTTTAATGTGTCCGTGTTACCTTCCTTTAGGCCGGATAAAGTATTAGAAATTAACCGTGAAACCTTCCTGCCTTGGTTGAAGAAGCTAGAATCGGTAGCGGATGTATCGATTTCAGACTACGACCAATTACTTAGCGCATTGGAATCCAGAGTTCGTTTCTTCCATTCCGTAGGATGCCGCATCTCTGACCATGCGCTGGACTATGTACCATTCGCTCAAGCGAGCAAACAGGAAGTCGCTGCCGTATTTGCAAAGGCATTCAATGGAAATGCGGTTACTCTCGAAGAGGAGCAGCAATATAAGACAGCCATATTGGTATTCCTTGGTAAGCTTTACACGGAATTAGGCTGGGCCATGCAATATCATATGAATGCATCACGGAATAATAATGCGCGGATGTTCAAGCAGCTAGGTGCCGATACAGGCTATGATTCAATCAATGATAGTCCAGTAGCTCATTCACTTCGTAATTTACTTAGTGCAATGGCGGAGAACGATGACCTGCCTAAGACGATTCTGTATTCCTTAAACCCGCAGGACTTCCCACAGCTAGCTACAATAGGCGGTGCTTTCCAAGGCGGTGGAATACCAGGTAAGATTCAGCTCGGTTCAGCTTGGTGGTACAATGATACCAAGGAAGGCATGATCCACCAAATGAAGGTTTTAGCTGATATTGGATTGCTCGGACGCTTCGTTGGTATGCTCACGGATTCCCGTAGCTTTCTATCCTATCCACGACATGAATACTTTAGAAGAATCCTATGTAATATGATTGGAGAATGGGTTGAGAACGGTGAGCTTCCAAACGACATGGAGCTGTTAGGCAGCACCGTGCAGAACATTTCCTATACGAATGCAGATCAATATTTTAGCTTCTAGAATAAAACGTAAGCCGCTTTCCACCAAAATGGAAAGTGGCTTTTGTCTTTAATACTGTGTCTGTGTGCGGGAAGTTTACACTAGCTCTGATTTCGGTTTATGAACGGGACCGTAGTTTCCTTCGGAATTTCTTCATCCGTATCTCCGTAGAATTGACGATCCATATGAATATTCGCTTGCTCAATCTCCGACTTGGCCGAAAGTGAACGTTTGCTTTTGGTCTCTTTAGTAGGTTCCATCTCTAACACCCCTTCAGGCGCTAGTATTTCCTTTATTAAGGAGGTTATTCTTTTTTGTAGATTACCATGCCCACCAATTGGGGATCACCTGTGACTTTGACTACGTTCATATTCAATACGCCATCCTGCACGGTAACGGGATAAGGACCATATTTACGCCATTCATTAAGTGGCATGGTTCCGATTGGACTGCCTGTTACCTGGGCCCCCTCCAATTGAATGTGAAAGGATCGGAAATTGGCCTTATAATTTTCCTCGGACCATAAGTAAATTTCATAGCTGCCGTTAGCTAGGGTTTGATTTACATTAAAGCTAATGGAATTATAAATCGATGTGTTCAGCATGGAATTTGTCAAGTTGTCTGTCTGAGGCGCAAAAGTTACATCACCATTTGCAAATCGTTTTATAGCAGATACAGTCACGTTTGCATTACTCTCCGCTAACCAAGGGTTACCATCAATAGATATAGCACCACCGTTAAAATTAATCCCCTTAATAAATTGTCCAGCATTATCTAAAGGTGGAGTAGGAGTAGGATTAGGAGTCGGGGATGGGCCTGGATCAGCATCGGCCATACTCTGAATAGAAGAGAACCAGATGTCTGCCATTTTATTAAAGCCTTCTAGTGTAGGATGGACGAAATCTGCTAGGTCACCCACACCTATAGCATCATACATATTTACAAAAGTAACCTTCTTGCCGGCACTACGCTTATTCTCCACGATCCCTGGAATAGCTGAATTGTAAGTCAGAGCACGATTGTTATATTCAACATTGTCCATTGGTGTTAACGAGGCAACGAATACATGAGTGTTTGGTCGGATTGATGTAATGGTATCGATGAGAGTAGACAAACGAGCTGGAGCTGTATCGAGCTTATAGTTTTGAATCATATCATTATGTCCGATCATGAGTAGTACGATGCCCGGTTGATCATTCTGCAGCCAGGTGTTAATGTTGGCTTGAATTTGATCAATTCTATATCCGCTATGTCCCTCATGGCTCTTGTCAGGCAGTGAATCTGGTCCATTAGACTGTGATCCGATATAGTCAACTGAGTAGCCGTCTTGTGTGAGTAATTCTCTAAGCTTGATGCGGTAACCACCTGGAGTAAGATAACCATCGGTGTTCGAAGCACCTAACGGCATGATCTTCAGGGGGTCAGACTGATTCGGATAGTATGCATAAGAGGATAATGGTAATAAAAATAGCACAGAACATAGAATAATAAACCAACTCTTATTAAATTTCACTTCATTCACTCTCCAATTATATGTATATGAGGGATCCCATCTTAATAACATATGCGGGAGATTAATATTAAGAACCTTATATAAAAAGAACGTAGTCAGTTTCGACTACGATTTCTCATAAATACTCTAATCTACTCTTTTCTATTCTCTATCTCTACCTGGTTCTTCCAATGCGAATTCGAAGCCTTCCATTAGATAGAATGCGTAGCCTTGATCACTCTTAGTTAACGTAGCGGGGACCTTCTCAGAATCACCCTCAACATTTATTTCTAAATCCTTCGTCGCCCGCAAATCAGTTACGTTCACCAGCTCCTTAGTAGGCTCTTTAGCGGGTTCTTCTACCGGCTCTTTAACTGGCTCCTTAGTAGGCTCTTCAGCAGGTTTCTCCGTTGGTTCCTTCTTAGCCTTATCTTTCTCCGATACAACTGGTGGCTGCTCGTCCACTACTGCCTTGTCTATGAACGAGCAATATACGATAATGTTGCTGAACATAGTAGGGAATTATGAATAAATTACTGGGGTAGGGTGCATCTTATAATAAATTGTCAAGATAAGGTAGTGAAGGGGAGAGGAATGTGAATGGCATAGATAAACTTCTATGGAGCATCGCTCTCCCTGGCTTTGGTCAAATATTAAATGGAAAATATATAAAGGGGATATTGTTCATTGTGTTGGAGTTCTTAATTAATGTACAAGCGAACTTTAACGAGGTAATCATATCAAGCTTCCAAGGTGATATTGAGGGGGCGGTTATGCTGACCAACTACCAATGGTTGATGTTCTACCCATGTCTATATTTTTTTGCGGCATGGGACGCTTATAGGGATGCTGGGGGCGGGAGATCCCCCTATGCTTTTCTTCCTTTTGTTATAGCAGCTTATTCTACAACAATAGGACTGATTTATTCCTCAAGCTACACAATTAATGGAATCCTAATAGGCCCAATTTGGCTGCCGATATTAGGCGCGTTCATTGGGCTCGGAATAGGGCTATTGATACGAAGCGGGCTTATAAAACTCAAGGCCTAGCAGAAGTTCCATCCGGTGTACGTGCTAATGTCCATTCTGGTAATTGTTTATTAGGTGGATAAGAAGCAGCCTTCTTCTCGTCAATATCAATTCCTAAGCCGGGAAGGTCGGATACATAAGCATAACCATTCCTTAATTGCGGACATCCAGGGAAAACCTCTTGCGCAACCTCATTAAATTGATGCCATTCCTGGATGCCGAAGTTAGGACAGGTCAGATCAATGTGAAGATTGGCTGCATGTCCGACAGGTGATACATCCCCAGGTCCGTGCCAAGCGGTCCTCACACCAAAGGATTCGCTGAGTACGGCTAACTTCTTGGCAGGTGTAATTCCACCGATCGTACTAATATGAACACGAATGAAATCAATGAGTCGTTGTGAGATCAGCGGGACCCACTCTTGAGGGTGAACGAACAGCTCTCCCATAGCAATAGGCGTACTAGTCTGTGCTCGGATCGTCTTGAACCAATCAATCTGTTCTGGAGCTAATGCATCCTCCAAGTAGAAGAGTCGATAGTTCTCAAGCTCCTTCGCTAATCTTATAGCTTCAATAGGGACCAGACGCTCATGAATATCATGAATTAATTCGATCTCATCACCAATGGTATTACGAATGTGTTCGAATAGCTTAGGTATGCTTCTTGCGTATACGGCAGGATCATAATAAGCACCTGGTAACGCGCCCTCTGGTTTATGGAATTCATTCTGTTTACCCCCATAAGACCCTAGCTGGCAACGAATATATCGATGGCCCTGCTCTATGAACATACGAGCATTATTCTCTACCTCTTGTACATCTCTACCATCGGCATGGCGATATACGGCAGCGGCTTCTCTACACTTACCACCCAGTAATTGATAAACTGGCATGTTGGCCATTTTACCTTTGATATCCCATAGAGCCATATCCATACCGGATACCGCATTGTTCATGATTGGGCCATTACGCCAATAGGCGCTAACCATCGCTGTTTGCCATAGATCCTCAATGCGCGACACATCTTTACCAATGAGGAAGGGCTTTATGTACTCGTCAATGGCTGTACGTACAGCAAAGGCTCTTTGCGTAAACGTTGCACACCCTACACCATATAAGCCTGGTTCAGATGTCTCGATTTTAACTACAACCAAATTAATTCCTTCCGGTGCCGTGATGATCGTTTTTACATCTCTAATGGTAACTATTGACATAGAATCATCTCCTTATTAGCTCGATTGGATATATAGTTATCCCTATTAGTATACAAGTTTATTGCAGCTTACTGAACCCTAATTACCATTCTTGTACACAAAAAAGAAAAGACACAGCCAGATATGAATGACCATGCCTTTTTATTATAGTTTTATTTTTTTTGCACATTGTATCTATTCACGATTAACGGTTGATTCTCATTCCATTCAGCATAGAATACATCCTTGTAATCGGTTATGTGCTGTTTATGCAGCTCTTTCTTGAGCCAGTATTCGGTTATGCCTGCCTCTTTAAAATTATCACGAACAAGCTCTCCATCAAGGATAATGGCCACGGGTAACTTATTAGGTTTATAGGGTAAATTTAAATCCTTTCTGCTCGGCACATCGAAATCTGAATTGGGCATTACACTTATATTGCCGTTTGGTTCCAATATGGCATAATCAATCTCCTGTATGGAGAAGTAACCATCCTGTCTGATTAAGCTTAACAGCTGATTTATATCAATCTTACTTTTTTTCATGACGCTATACTGGAATTGTCCTTTGCGGACAACAATAGAGGGCTCGCCCTCTAACGACTTTCTTAGTTTATTGAACTTCTGGGTCAGCATAATCGTTATGAAGATGAGTGCTCCCCAGAGTACTGTTGCAAACAGTACCTTAACTATATTTACCTTCTCATCATAAATGGCATTCCCGAGTAATTCGCCCAAGATTAATGCAGATATGAAATCGAAAGGAGTAATTTGTGACATGTGTGTTTTTCCTAAGATTCGGGTAATTATAAATAATCCGACAAAACCAACAAATAATTCTAAGCCGATCGTTAAATAGTTGTTCATGCAGCACCTACCCATGTTTTTTATTAGTATGAGGTAAATATGGGTAACTCATTCGTGAGTGTAGGATCTAATCTTACGAGAAGATAACCATATACAAAGTTCGCCCCTGCATGGTGGTTTCGGCCTACATTATTCTAAAATTAAATAAACCCACCTGTTTACTGGGATATACTTTATGTGATTTTTCTATTTCTTTAAATAGACGGTTTGATTATTCCATTATGGATTAAAGTCTTGTATACTGTTACTTAAGACAAACGGGGGAAGTGTGCAATGAGATGGGTAAAAAAATGGATCTTAAGCTATTGCTGCAAATTTTTCTAACTTTTCTGAAGATTGGACCGATGACCTTCGGCGGTGGGTATGCGATGATTCCCCTAATAGAGCGCGAGGTTGTCGAAAGAAGAAAGTGGATCAGCACGAGGGATATTGCGGACATCTTCGCAGTAGCGGAGTCCATTCCGGGTGCGATAGCTATTAACTCTGCTACCTTTATTGGATATCGATTAGCTGGGACACGGGGGGCTATCGTCGCTATGATTGGTGTGTTATTACCTACCTTTTGTATCGTTGTGTTATTGAGTCTCTTCTTCTTACGCGTTCAGGATCATCCCAAGGTAGAAGCTGCATTCGTGTCGATACGGGCGACGATTGTTGCTCTTATTACATATGCGGCTTATAAGATTGGGCGTACGGCTGTTGTTGATAAATCGACAGTAGCGCTTATCGCGATTACTTTTATTGTCATGGTCTATCTGCACATCCATCCAGTTCTGCTTATTATTGGCGGTGCTGCTGTTGGTATTGGTCTAGTGTTTGTTAAGGGAAAATTAGGCATGACTACGATAACGGAGCAAGTGGATCGAGAGCCAAGATACAAGTATGATGACTATTACATTGGCGGGGGGATCTGATCATGCTTCTACTCGAGCTATTCACCACTTTCCTGTTGATTGGATTCGTCTCATTCGGTGGCGGGTATGCGATGATTCCATTGATCCAAGAGGAAGTGGTCAACCGACATGCATGGATGACCACCCAGGAATTCTCTGACGTCATTGCCGTTGCTGGGATGTCGCCTGGTCCGATCGCAACGAATAGCGCCATCTTTATTGGTTATGGTGAGGCTGGGGTTATAGGTGCTATGATCGCTGCTGCAGGCATGGTGATTCCATCCTTACTCATCATTCTAGTAGTTGGAATGGTTTTCTATAAGGTTCAGAAGAGTAAGCTTGTGAAATCGGCTTTTTATGGCTTGCGACCCATCATTACGGGATTAATTATGTATGCGGCCTTCATTTTTGCAGTGAATAATGAATTGATATCCTCGATCTCATGGCATAGCTTAAGTTTAATTGGTATATATTTGGCTTCTCTCGCCGCACTCATCTACTTTCGCATACATCCTGCCTATGTCATAATATTATCAGGACTAGTTGGTATTGCGGTCTACGCATAGGAATAAGGGGATAATAATATGCAGCATATGATCGATCAATTTTCTGGTCGCAAGGCCAAGGAAGTTTACGATTGGATTCGCAAGTGGGGAACCATCTCTAAGCAGGAAATTAAGGAGCATAGTGGATTAACGACCAGTACATTAACTCGCATCCTAGAGGAATTAACGACAGCTGGCTTTATTGTTGAGGTCGGATTAGGTGATTCCACGGGTGGTAGGCCACCTATTCTTTATCGAACGAATGCGCAATATGGTTATGTATTTGGGTTAGATATATCGCGTTTATATACGAAGCTGGTGTTGTGTGACATGCATGTAGCAAAGCTGGATTCATACACTTGGAGATTGAATGAGAGTATGACTCCGGAGCTTCTCTTCCAACAAGTCGTAGCTGAAGTGAAGAGGATGATGGACAAGCACGGGATTCCGCTATCATCTGTACTCGGGATTGGTGTCGGGGCTGTTGGACCTTTGGATCGAAGAAGCGGAACCATCATTGAGCCTCTTAATTTTCCGTCTAGGGGATGGGAGCATGTAGAAATTACTACTCTTCTGAAGGAACAACTGGACTTTGCTGTGTTCTTGGATAGTGGTGCCAATACAGCCTTACTGGGTGAATACTGGCATTCTGCAGAACGTATGGAGCATCTATTGTACGTCCATGTTGGTGTGGGAATACGTTCCTCTATGATGGTTGGTGGGAATATTGTATATGGTGCTGTTGATATGGAAGGTGCGGTAGGTCAAATGATCATCCAAAGCGATGGTATTGCACCTCGTCACACTTCAGGTAATTACGGAAGCTGGGAATCGTACACATCTATTCATGCGCTCGAGCAAGCGGCTATCTCTTATATGAAGCAGGGGCGGAAATCCTCATTGTCTAATAAAGCTGCTCATGTTGACGCGATCACCTTTACCATGCTGGAGGCGGCATTGCGTGAAGGTGATTCATTGGCCAGAGAGGTATTCACACAATCTGCGTGTTACTTCGGCATAGGCTTGGCCAATCTATTGAATATTCTTCATCCCCAGAAGGTGATACTGGGTGGACCCTTGATCACGGGTAATGATTTATTCTATGAATATGCTAAGCAGGTTGCGATCCAGAAAACCTATCATTATCCGCTCTATCAGGTCATCTTCGAGCAGAGCAAGCTCGCCGATGATGCGGTTGCTGTGGGTGCTGCTGCTACGGTTATTCAACAATTGACCGCATAGGCAGAGACGGGTAACTTGAGCGCAGAAAGTGAGCTGTAACACGGAAATACCGTCTTAGAGCGTATCCATACATTACATTAGGAGGTGAAGCGGCATGGATACACCTAAATCGTGCTGCGCTGCGGGGAGAGAGCTTGTGGAATCGGCTAAGTATGTATCGGCTGAAACGACTCATAGTTCAACAGAAGTACAAGAAGTAAGGACTCATGACTCTACAGAACACGATGTGTCTAAGCGTAATAATGCCTTGCGGGAAACCATGATTCATATCCCTGCTGGTGAATTCGATATGGGTACCGATAATGCGGATGGCTTTCCAAGTGATGGAGAAGGTCCGGTTCGCAAGGTGAAGGTAGACGGGTTCTATATATCACCTTGTGCCGTCACGAATGCTGAGTTCAAAGCCTTCGTTGAAGATACCGGTTATATAACGGAGGCGGAGCAGTTCGGTTGGTCTTATGTATTTCACCTATTAGTATCTGAAGAAGTGAAGCGCAAGGTGGAGAATGTACCACAGCAGGTACCTTGGTGGTATGTTGTTCAGGGCGCTCATTGGGCACAGCCGGAGGGTGAGGATTCGACCATTATTGAGCGAATGAATCATCCCGTTGTTCATATATCGTGGAATGACGCTCATGCTTACTGTCAATGGGCGGGATTAAGATTACCTACTGAGGCGGAATGGGAATATGCTGCGCGAGGTGGTCTGGAGCGTAAAACCTATCCTTGGGGTGATCTGTTAAAGCAGGATGGGGAGCATCGATGTAATATTTGGCAGGGGAAGTTTCCAGAGAAAAATCATGGCAGTGACGGATATGTAGGCACCGCACCGGTGAATGCGTATAAGCCCAATGGTTACGGTTTATATAATGTGTCAGGTAACGTATGGGAATGGTGCGTAGATTGGTTTACACCTTTATACCATAAGGTAACAGCACTAGATAATCCGCGATTCGATCAGCCTACGGGTAAACGTTCAATGAGGGGCGGTTCGTATCTATGTCATCAATCGTATTGTAATCGTTATCGAGTTGCGGCGAGAAGCTCTAATACACCGGACAGCTCAACGGGAAACTGTGGTTTTCGATGTGTAGCGGATGCTTAGTATACAAGATAAAGCAGTTAATAATAGCTCATGTCCCAGTGACTGCACCCCGTTTGCGAAACCATGACGCGACTAACAATAACAGTGGCAACGGCAGTAAAACAATAGAATAAGAATAGTAAATCGTAAATTACTCGAAACGCAAATGAAACGCAGATAGATAGTATGCCAAGTATCCCACCAGAACAGTGGTTCCAAAAAGCAGCCAATTTTTCTGCTGCGTCTCTTTCTTCACAACGGGATAAACTAAGTCAAAGGCCACTCTCAAGTAGAGGCTTCCCCGAATGTAACAACCAAAGCTCATGAGAATCATGGCGTAGACGTCAAAACGATCGACAAATCCAAGCCTAATCAAGCGGACGACCTCTAAAGCGGGATAGACCATGTTGTCCGCTTGTTCAGCTCCGAATACCATAATTGCTCCAGTTGAAGTGGAAATCATCATGATCGCATTTAATAAGATCCCGATTGACCAGAATAAGAACATTTTGCTTCCGCTAGCCCATTTGATAGGTACAAGTAAGAGAAAGGCAAGCTCCACCCAAATGCTCGATAGGATTAAGGTGCCAATAAGTACAGGAATCCAGCCATATTCTAATAGCGGAGTTATGTTAAAGAAATCCTTCTTAGGTGTGCTCAGTAAAGTTATGGAATGCCCTGTAAACATAGCGATAACTCCTAGTACGCACGCGATATGAGATATCTTCTTGACTCCTTGCTTAGCCGCATAGAAACAAAAAAGCATAGCCCAAGATGAAATAGCAAGAACAGGTGTCTCTGGCAAGAAGGCAACAAGAGTCAAATCGGCAAGTGCAGCAATGGAGAATGCACTCAAGCATAAGAAGTAAAGGGTAAATAATAGGAGAATAGCCCACCCCATCCCTTTACCGACTATGGCTTTTATAATGTCAGGGAAATTATATCCCGCATACTTTGTACGCAAACGATAGATCCACCACGCGAATAGAAAAGCAATCGGTAAAGACAAGATAACGCTTATCCAGCTGTCCCTGCCTGCCACATCAAGTAAGAGGGGCAGTATGACAACATGTCCCATGATTGGCAATGTCATAATCAATAAAAACAATGTTTCCCATCGATTCAATATCTTCATTCCTCTTTTCTTACTCTTTAATCTTTTCTAGGTAAATAAGGATTATATTGAGGTTTTGTATGCTTACCTCCTAAGCTTCGATTATTTAGACCCTTATGGGTAATCTTTACATTGATATCAAGCTCCATATTCGCCTCGGCAAATATTTTCTCATGCCATCTGTTTTTCACTTTAGACCATTCCTCCGGATGCTTCCGATAAAAGTGCAATCCGACTTCAGTGACATCCGTTTTTAAATCCTTTTGCAATTTTTGTAAGGTTTTTGTCATATTACGGTTCATTTCCCGTTCTACCTGGTCCTCGAATTCCATTATGAATGAATCATCGATAATGACCGATGGGGGCATATCTCCCAAGAAACCTTCTAAGTCGATCTGATAGATCACCTTTAGTTTGGATTTCTCCAATGACGGTATACAACGAGCCTTTACTTTTTTTACCTCTATAGATGCGGCCTCCCCCTTTATTTTTGTTGTCAGAACTCCGCCTTGTTTCTCTCCTCTTAGCCACAGTAATCCCTTCGTTTCTTCAGGTGTGAGCTTGCCAACCATTCTCTCTCCTCTAAACACGGCAGTGCCATCAATTTTGGTTAACTTTAAGTGGGTATTAATGATTGGAACTACCGCAGAGTGTATGGGACTTGCCATTGCTTCCTTGAAGCTTTCTAGATCCATTGGAAGAAACTCGGCCGTATACTTCACAAACTCCATACTTGATGCCAATTCGGTTGATACCAAATTTTCAATCAGCGTGGGGGTGCTCAAGATTACTTTGGGGTCATCTTCTGTAATGAATATAAAGCTATTTAAACGAAACATTTGATCCCGCTTTAGAATATCCATTGGAGCTATAATGTTATCCCTAGCCACCTTCTCGCTGAATAACCAAACTCGATTATGGGTAAAGACTATACGACGTTTTCCACTTCGAATAAGTTTTCTAGCGACTTCCGTCATCGAAGGTCCCTTTTCTTCTATTACCATGCTTTGCACACTTGGTCCATCGGTACCAGTTACTGATTTAATGACTTCAACAAAGATGTGGAAGTCTTCCTCTTCTTTATCAAAGCCCGTTCCAACAGCCATGACAGTATTGTTAACTTCTATATTGTTCCAACAACCATTTAATATTAGAAGGATAGATAGTAACCATAGAAGTTTAAAGTAGCTTAATATTTGATTCAAGAGGTTTATTCCTCCTTCGTAGGATCAGGCAAGCTTCTAATTCGCTCTGGTCTCTGATTAGGGATGCTAGAGGGGCGGAATCGGAGCCATCTATAAGGAAGGCGTATTAATGTATCCTTCCAATCCCTCCAGTGAAAAGGTGCGAATGGAGCCATGTAAGGCTCTCCCATCGTTCTTAAAGCAACCATATGGGTGACTATACCGAGAAAGCAGAACAAGAATCCATACAATCCGAAGATGCTCGTTGGGACTATCAATAATATTCGTGAAAGGCTTATTACATCAGCCAAAGGAGTTACAGCGAAGGTGGCAATAGCCGCGAACGCTACTACGATAACCGTTGGAGCTCCAACCAATCCAGCGCTAACAGACACCTCCCCCAAGATGATAGTTCCCACAATACTAACGGCTTGGCCTATAGCCCTTGGCATACGTATTCCAGCCTCACGTACCACTTCGAATACGAGAACCATTAATATGACCTCCATGGTTAGTGGGAAAGGTACCTGCTCCCTTGCAGCAGCAAAGTTGATAATCAGTTCTGAAGGAATAATCTCTTGGTGGAAATTGAGCGAAAAAATGAAAATTGCGGGCAAGCAGATGCTGAGGATAAAAGAGATAAATCGAAGAATACGAATAAAACTAACGTAATAAGGTCTCGATCCAAAATCCTCGGTAGCTTGAAGAAAGCTAATAAAAGGAAATGGCGCTATCAATGCCACTGGATCATTATGAACCAGAATAACAATACGCCCTTCCATCAAAGCGGCGGATGCCTTATCCGGCCGTTCCGTATTCCCGATCGTAGGGAATATGGTGAACGGTGTATCCTCGATGAATTGTTCGATTTCTCCAGAGTAATGGACATTATCCGTATCAATTGCACCCAAACGTTTTATAACCCGAGAAACGATCTCCGGCTGTGCGATATCCTTCATATAAGCAATAGTCACAGGGGAACGGGTATACTCGCCGATGAATAGGGTTTGGAAATGAAGCGAAGGATGTCGGATATATTTACGAAGCAACGACATGTTCGTCTGTATCGATTCAACGAATCCTTCATGGGGACCGCGAACGATGGTCTCGACTGTCGGTTCGGCAATACTTCGGTGTTGCAACGACTCGCAAGAAATTAACAGGCCTTCTAAGTAACCCTCAATAAGGAGCAAAACCGAGCCTTGGGAAATTTCAAGCGCTGCATCTTCCAAGTCTTCCGTCTGCTTCACACCCATGTGAGAAATACGGTTACGAATATGATCCCAATGTAGTTCTTCCACAGTATCATGAGGCATCTTCTGAAGGGTAGCCAAGATGCTCTCGTCAATCCGCGTCTCATCCACCATGCCGTCTAGGCAGAACAGCATGCTCCTAACATTCTTATTATCGTTAAGAGAGATGTTGAAGCTATGTATAGTCAGGTCAGGACTATGACCAAAACGTTGGATCATCTCCTGTTTGTTCTGTTCTAATGAAGAGCTTATGGGAGTCTTAGCATTGTTATCGGGAGCTTGTGAATGAATCAGATTCTTTTTGGTTTTGCGTAATAACTTCAGCAATGTTCTAAACAAATATATCCCCCTAGTATTAGTCCATTTCCCTATAATATCCGGTTATATGGAAAAAACTATGCAAGGTATACGCATCAATTAATATATAGGGTTATTTCGAATTTGCATATAGGAAGTAGGCGACATCCCGGTCAGCTTTCGGAATATTTTGTGGAAATAGGAGGTATCATAGTAGCCCAAATGCTCAGCGATAGCAGCTACGGTCAGATTGGTGTGAAGCAATAATTCCATAGCATCCGTTATTCGCAGACGGTGTTGGTATTCTAGTGGGGTTTTGCCGGTAACCTCCCGGAAGATAGTCAGCGTATAATTGGGTGACCGTTCAATAAGATTGGATAACTGACTTAGGGAAATGGCCTGACGATAATGCTGTAGAATATATTGCTGAAGCACTTCAACATAATGAAGCTTGCGTAGAGGGATCGGCTGACTTTCAATTTCACGACTCACACTTCCCAACATTTCTAACAGAATCCCTGTACGTACCGTATCGTAATATGCTTGTTTCTCGAGAGTTTGGCGATGTAATAGAATAAATCTCTCTTTGTAATATTCGAAATTTCTTGTAGCCATCCATTGTGGCTTATCTTGAATGAGTAGAGGAAGACCAAGGTCCGTTTCACTCGTGAACGTTACCGCGTATTTCTGATGTAAATGTTGACCATCATTGAATGCTTCGCGATATGTGCCAACGGGTATGAACAGCAGGTTTCCTTTTACAGCAAGATGTGGTTTATCGTTCAGTCGATACTGCAGTTGACCTTCTGTAATGAGAACAAATACATAATATTGTACATACTTCAATGGGTTGTGCCAATCAGCGATAAAATCATCTAAGTGTGTGTTAATAATCGTAATCAATCGAAAATCCCCTTACATATTTAGAGTGACAACCTACAATTAATTGTAAGATCGTACATCGAGATTGTAAACGATTTTCCCTATAATAAAGATGAGGTGATAGCCATGACAACCAATCAAAGACCCAATATTGTATTCATCATGTCCGACGATCACGCTTCACATGCGATGAGCTGTTATGGGAGTAAAATCAATCAAACTCCCAATATTGACCGGATAGCGAACGAGGGGATGCTCTTCGATAATTGCTTCTGTACTAATTCCATATGTTCACCGAGCCGTGCTGCTATTCTGACGGGCAAATACAATCATCTGAACGGTGTAAAGTCGATTAATGACCATATGGATGGTAGACAGATGACGTTCCCCAAGCTGCTTCAATCCGAAGGTTATCAAACGGCCATTATTGGTAAGTGGCACCTAGGGCACGGTGGGGATGCAGACCCAACGGGATTCGATCACTGGTCTGTAGTGCCGGGTCAAGGGGTTTATCATAATCCAGTATTCATAGATAAGAATGGTAGGAAGCAATATGAGGGGTACGTTACGGATTTAACTACGGATTTCTCCATAGATTGGCTGAGTAAGCGGGATAAAGAGCGACCATTCATGCTGAAATGCCACCATAAAGCACCACATCGTCCATGGGATCCTGCAGAAAAGTATGCTCAGCTGTATGAGGATATTGATATTCCAGAGCCAGACACGTTCTATGATGACTACGAGAATCGTTCGCAGGCTGCCGTTGAAGCGAGAATGCGGATTGATCGAGATATGGTGGAGTCTGATTTAAAAGGCTCTCCACCTGAGGGTTTAACTGCACTCGAAGAGAAGAAGTGGAAATATCAACGTTACATCAAAGATTACTTAAGATGTATTGCTTCTATTGATGAGAACGTCGGAAGACTGCTGGATTATTTGGACGAAGAGGGAATTGCAGATAATACGATTGTGATTTATACGTCCGATCAGGGCTTCTTCCTAGGTGATCACGGCTGGTTTGATAAGCGGTTTATGTATGAGGAGTCCTTAAGAATGCCGTTTGTTGTCCGTTATCCACGTGAGATCCAAGCAGGTAGTGTGTCAGATGCCATGGTGCTGAACGTAGACTTCCCATCTACTTTTCTTGATTATGCAGGAGTCGACATCCCAGACGAGATGCAGGGTTATTCACTGCGGGAGATCTTCAATGGAACCACTCCTGCTGACTGGCGGACATCGATGTACTATCGTTACTGGATGCATCTAGATGAACACCACAATGTGTATTCCCATTACGGCATTCGCACCGATCGCTACAAATTGATTTATTATTATGCACAAGCGCTAGGAACCTCTGGTTCTATTGATGAGGATCGTCCAGCGGAGTGGGAGCTCTTCGATCTACAAGCTGATCCTTATGAGATGAATAATGTTTATAAGGACCCGGTGTATTCGGAAAGAATTATGCAGCTGAAGGCTGAGCTACATAGGCTGCAGGCTGAGGTTCTGGACCAGCCGGTTGAGGAAATTAACTAACGTATCTATCCAGGCAAATGCTTCTTCAACACCTTCTCTACCTTGAGAAGGTGTTTTCTCATGAGCTTGGTAGCAAGGGCTTCATCCTTCTTCTTGATGGCCAAGTAAATTTCGCGATGCTCTGCGAGTAATATGGATGCGGTCTCCTGCTCGTCAAAAAACCACATTCTTCTAGTATCACTCATCGTTTCTTGAATACGTAGAGACAATGATTCCATCAATTGAATAAGCAAGGGGTTTTGTGTAGCTCTGGCTATCTGAAGGTGGAATAGTGTGTCCGCTTCTTCACCTAAAGCCTCGTTCTGAAGTGCTTCCTCCATACGGATAAGAGTCTTTTCTAGTAGATTAAGATCTGATGGCTTACGGTGTAGGGCTGCCAGGGCAACATTGCCTGTCTCAAGAACCTTGCGCACCTCTAGAATTTCCTGAATGGAATGTGCTCTCTGGAACCATTCATTCGTCTCGCTACTCACCGTAGGCAGCTCCGCACTAATATAAGTGCCTCCACCATGTCGAATATCGATTAGACCCATTGCCTTTAATGCGCTTAATGCTTCCCGCACTGTGGATCTTCCCACTCCGTAGGATAAAGCCAAATCGACAACAGACGGCAGCTTCTGACCAGGTGTCCATATACCTGCGTCGATCTGCTCGCGAATGTGTTGGATGACGAGATCAGAGCCTTTCTGTGGATTGATTCTCAATGAGTTCAAATGTGCTCCTCCTAAAAGTGATGCCCTAACGGGCTCAAACTGATTTGAAAATGAGGTTTAACCTTTGAATCACTACTTGGATAGGTGAGTATTCCGCAGAGGTCACTTAAAAGTTATGGATGGTAACGCCAGTTACCGAAATAACTACTTCGTAAGCGTATGCTTAAGCCGGCTTTTCCACTTTACAGTAGCATTTCTGCACCCAAGTCACTCTCTAAGGCGGTTTTTCCGTCTTACAGCAGCATTTCTGCACCCAAGTCACTCTCTAAGCCTGCTTTTCCGTCTTACAGCAGCATTTCTGCTCCCAAGTCACTCTCTAAGGCGGCTTTTCCGTCTTACAGCAGCATTTCTGCTCCCAAGTTACTCTCTAAGGCGGTTTTTGTAGTTAGACTAAAAAGTAGACACAACAAGAGAGTTAGGATGATAATAAAACAATCTAATAATCGAGGTGATCGGCATGGGAGAATCTAGACAGCATTATAATAAAGAGTTTAAAGA
>ERZ511473.323-NODE-323-length-89505-cov-14.323288_pt1 | contig 89505 bp, 93 predicted proteins | sample MGYA00374947_ERZ511473 | MGnify/ENA primary metagenome ERZ511473 (study PRJEB26303, sample SAMN06343854) | sediment metagenome | isolation source: hot spring sediment | place: Canada: British Columbia | collected 2012-09-26 ... | reverse complement strand
CCTACAGAAACTCCTACTCCTACAGAAACTCCTACTCCTACAGAAACTCCTACTCCTACAGAAACTCCTACTCCTACAGAAACTCCTACTCCTACCCCTGAACCTCCGGAAAAAGTATTGAAAGAAAAATATTTTACTGATTATAAACTTTATATTTACCCCCCATCAAAATTAGAAGAATTTATTGAAAATTATTTAAACAATGAGCGTAAGAAAGTAAAAATTAATTCTTTAGAGAATCAAGGATTTAATCGGGAAGATATAAAAAGATTTCTTCGCTTAGGTTTTGAAGCATTATTCGACGTATTAAAAAGTAAAGGTATAAAAGAAAACGAAGTTTATATCATGTATCATGATATAGGAGTTTATACTTATGCAATAATTAATGCACCGATAGAATTTGATCCGAGCCCAAATATTGTGATTTTGCCTGAAGATATTAAGATATACGAGGCGCTGGTGTGTAATGGACTAGAAAATGTTGAAGAAATTTTTAAGGATGATCAAAATAGAGTAATTTTTCAATGCAAGGGTGATTATAATTGGTATATTACTACTATACATCCCTTTCCCCCAGACCCCTTCCATCCCGAAAACCGTAATTTTTTTCCATATAACTTATATGATAAAAAAAGTAAGGGGCCAACACCACCACCACGTATTATGTCCGTAGAGGTTTACAATACTCAGAGACAAGAAAATTTCCCTATTAGAGGTAATCCCGTAGTGTTTGCATTAGAATTTTTAACCCCTTACTTTTTTACTCCTGTTGATCCACAAAAATTTAAAAATTTTATGGAACAACAAAACGATGAAGAAATTAAAGAAATGTTTAAAGAATCTTTTAGAAAATTATTAGAAAAAACAGGATTAAGAAGATGAAAGCAAAAATAAAAAATAAATTCTTAATTTTAACTTTTCTATTATTTGTTTTATTTCTAATATTTTTTAATAATAAAACACGAACGCAAGCAGAGAACGAACCATCCTCATCATGTATAGGCGATCGAGAACAAGGATTTCCTAAGATATGTTATATCGGAGCTAGATGGGGAGAAGATTATGGAACTTGTGGAACAGGATGTTATCAATATGTTGATAGTGCTAATTTTAATGCTGCTGGAGGTAGTTCAGGGAAATCATGGTCAGCTTGGGAAATTGACAAATGGTTTTATGAATGTACGGGAGGAGGACCTTCAAAACCGGGATATCATTGCTTCAAAGACCCAGAAGAATACTCTACAACCTATTATTGTTTTAAAGTATCATCATATATTTCTTATCTTTGCTCAACAGCAGATAAATATGATCCGAATGAATCAGGTACATGGAAAAATGGATACCTAAATTGCGGGAGATGTAGTCTTACCCAAAATTGTGATTATTGTAGAACTCCTTATAAAGTTTGTTGTACTATTGATGGAAAGGTTGCTTCAAGTAGAAGTGGAAATGAAGATAATTTACCTCCATCAGAAGGTTATTGTGCTGGAGGAGCTGTAAGTTCAGTAATTTTAGCTCCTGGATTTGTAGATCCATCATTAATAACATTTGATCCTAATAGCGGAGAGCTTCATCCAGCTTGTAAAAATGTTCTTTTATCTTGTAAAGTAGAGCCTTCAACTCCACAAGAAAGACAAAAGTTTGAGTTTATTGCATATACTTCTCAGGATATAGGCATCCCTCCTTCTATTGAATGGAGAGACTGTAGTGGTCCCAATTTTAATTGTAATCAATGTACTTCTAATAGATGCACTATAAATAACGCTCAGGCTGGGAATTATAAAGCTGTTGCTTTTATGAAAGATAATACAGGAAAAGAAATTGCCTCTACAACTTGTTCAGTTTCTGTTGCTTCTCAAATATCCACACCTCCTAAATTAAATTATGAATGTTTAAATTCATTTAATGCAAAAGCCGGTTTATGTAATATCTCTGTTTATCTTACAGCTACTGGCACAAATGTAAAAATAGATAATAATAATGGAAATAGAGTTGTTGACCCAGATGATCAATTTGATGTTTTATATAGAATTTCCATTAGTGGCAGAGATGCTGTTTATCAATGTAGACAAAAAATTACTGAGAGTTGGTGTGATACCCCCCCTTTTGATGAAGAACTTCCACTAGGTTGTAATAGGGACAACAATGTGCCTTGTGGTGAAGATAATGAGGGTAGAACTGTATTTTGTCATTACATAGGAACAACTATGATTACCAATCCTGCTACCTGTTATTTAGATAATAATAGGAGATATGTAAATTTTAGTGGAAATTTTAAGATAGAAAATAAAGGAAGAGTTACAAAAAGCGGAAAACTAAATATGTTACCGTGGAGTGGAGGACCAGCAAATATTGTTGCTTCAGGAACAATACCTATACAAACCGAGAAATCAGGAATAGTTACTTTTGAAATTAATGCAAGCGCACAAAATCAAAGTAATTTTGACAGAAAATCAATAGAGTGTTTAAATGACATATGCGACGGAGTAAACGGAGCTACATATTGTAATTGTAGGAGGATAGGGAGGGAAGAGGTTGGAGGTATTTTCTATGACAAATATAGCTGTGAAATAGGAGAAGAAACTGATAACTCAAACAGAACAACAAAATGTACTATTTCTTTAATTTCTCGTTCAGTTGATTTAGTTTCCCAAGTACCCAGAATAGAAGGAGATAGATCATCTTTTTCAAAAGAAACAAAATATAAACCTAAAGATTATATTGCAGGATTTAGATATAGAATAATAAGTGAAATAATCCAAAATATAAAAAATAACTTTGATTTGGGATCAAATAATAAAGAATCTTATCAAGGAAGAGGTGGTTATTATGAAGAAGGAACATGGGGAATTAGAGGAAACTTAAGTACTCAATTAACATTAGATAATAAAAGAAGCGGAGGAAGTTGGAGAGCAGAAATCAATTTTAATCCCACACAAGCTGGACAATATTCTTTCCAAACTTGGCATAGGGGAGACGATGAGTTTTATTTACCAATTGATGAAGAAACTTCCGATACTTTAACTGTTAATGTTTATCGTTATCTTTGTTATCAAGGATTTTGCTGGGAATGCCCACAAGAACCACAAGCTTCAGGAACAGTTCTTAAGGTGAAAGAAGCCGGATGTCGTGTGGTTGATGACCTTTTATGTCAAGAATTAGGTTATCCTTATAAGGGGTCGTGTAAAGGAAAAGGAAGAGAATAAATATGAAAAAAGAAAAAAAGCTTTTGTTTTTATTGCTTATAGGAGCCATAGTTATCATCGTAGGAGGATTTTTTATTCTTAAAGACAAATTAAGGGTGAAGAAAGATCAGGTTGAAAAAACTGTCGAAATTCCGCCTGTAAAAATTGTTGGAGAAAATTTGGTTGATAAAAAAATCGAAATGAATTTTGTTTACGATGAAAAAACCAATACAGTTTATTTAAAAGATAAAAGATTAGAGGAAGGAGTTAAATTTTATATGCCCTTTCGTGGAAGAGTCGTTTTAAGGTTTGAGGATTTAGGAAGAAGATTAGCCAGAGACAAATTTTATACTTATTATTTTGGACTTCATAACGAAGAAGAAAAATATTATCTTGACATAGTTGGACCACTAAAACCTCTTATTCCTTATAATTTTTATGTTTTAGAGAAAGGAGCTCCTTTTGCTGAGGTGAATTATAAGGGTTTTGATAAAAATGAAACCTTTCCTATCTATATTTCTGTTTCTGGAAAAAGTAAAGAGGAAGCAAAAAAAATTCTTCAAAAGTTATTTCCTGAAATTGTAAAATAAATTTAATGAAGGGCTTTACTCTTTTGGAAGCTACCTACGTTATTTTGATTATTAGTCTTATTTTTACAATTACATTTTATGGCTTTAGTTTTCGTAGAGAATTTTTTTATTTAAAGAATTTTGCTAAAAACTTAAGATTATCACTAGAGACAACAAACGATATGTCACAAAGAGCTATTTTCAAAAATAATTATCTTTTTTGCGGTTATGGAGTTTATTTCCCTAGTAGTACCTATTATGAGGTTTTGGGATTTTATACCACTTCTACTGAATGTGACATCGTATTTAAAGATGAAGACAAGATTTCAAATTTTATTTCTAATGGTTTTCGGAATAAATATTATGTAACTTATTATGGAGATTTAACTACAAGCTCAGATTCAAAATTAATTTTAAATGGAAATTTTAAGGGAACTATCTCTGTTTCTACTTCAACTTTAAGATCTGGCAAATGTTTTGGAAATATAAATTATCCTATAATTTTACTTTCGATTTATTCAATTTCAGAATTTTATTTATTTTTAAAAAAAGACCCTAATTGGACTAAAATAAATTCTGATAATATTTATATTTGCCTAGAATATAAAAATGATTTAAAAGTTTTAAGAATTAATAAATTAGGCCAAATTTTTATTGAAAGATAATGAAAAGAGGAATAACCTTACCAGAAATATCTATTTCTTTACTTATAATTACTATAGCTTTGATAATATTTTTTAATCTTGCTAATAATCTTATTTACAATTTAGTTAATGCTAAAAAAATGTTTCTTCTTGTTAATGCTAATCAAGAGGCTATTGAAATGTTAATTGCTTTTAGAAATAAAAATTTAGAATCTACATCACCACAAGATTTTTTGAAGGGAATAAATAGGGGAACTTATTGTATTAGCTTTTCTACTTCTACCGGAATTATCAATTTAAATTTGAGCAGCCAACAATATTGTGATTTTGATGAATATGCTCAAGGAAAATCGGGTTTGAAAATTTTAAATAAAATAGAAATAACTAGAAACGGAGATGTTGCTTATATAACCTCAACTTCTAAAACAAGAGAAGTAATTTTACCCGACCATAAATTAAATATTATTTTAACTAATTGGCATCCTTATTCATCACCATGAAAAAAGGCTTTACCTTGCTTGAAATCTCTTTAGTTATTTTACTTGCAGGCTTGTTAATGATTGTTGTTTCTAATTTTTATTTGGGAATAATAAAGGCTTTAATAATTGCTGATGTTTTTCAAAATGCACTTGAGAATGTTAAAATGGGAAGCGAAAAAATTTTCAGAATTACAAAATATGGTTGGGATTTTAAGGTTACTTCAACTCAAATTAGTTTTTATGATCGTAATTGTGATTATAGATACTTATTAAGTTTTAGAAATAATAATCTTATTTTAGAAAAAGAAGATGTAAAAGGAAATCTCATTGAAAGCGAAGAAATTTTTGATCCCCAGATTATTAAAGTGAAAGATTTTAGAATTTATAAAGACAAACCTTTAACTACAGAAACATTTTTTTATTTTCAGTATGCTCCTAAAATAATTATTTATTTTTATGATTTAGAGCTGAAAACCAAAATAGGTACTTCTTCTTTAATTTTTGAACAAGGAGTCGCTCCCTTAAATTCTGTCCAAAATATTAGCCTATGTTCTTTATAAAAAATTTTAAAAACAATCAATCGCAAGTTTTGATTATCACTCTTTTTATTTTAGGAATAAGTATGATTTTAGTTTTTATTTCTTCTTTTATTGTGAATGAACAAATTAGAAAGCTAAGAAGAATTTTTGACAGTTATACTGCTTTTGCTAATGCTGAAACAGGTATTGAGGTTTCATCTTATTTTCATTTGAAGGAATCAAATTTGCAAAAATTTCCTGGCTTTACATCTTTTTCTACTTCGACCTCGGGTAAGAGCAGCGAAGTTTTTCCTTGTAATGAATTTTATAATCCCTTCCCTTCTAAATATATAACTTGCGCACAAACAAGAATAAAGAAAGAAAACGAAATTGATACTATAACTCATTCAGTTATCGAAAGTTTTTTTACAACTAATATTTTGTCTACAAGAATTATTTCTAATGGAAGCTATCGAAATATCTCAAGAATTTTAATCTTTAATTTTTATGTCAGATAAGCTGATTAGACTTTAAATAAGTTATAATTATATTATTTTTAATGACACGTGAAGAGGCTAAAGAAAGAATCGAAAAATTAAAAGAGATGATCAATCGAGCTCGGTATGCTTATCATGTTTTAAATCAAGACCTTTATCCTCCTGAGGTTTTAGATGCTTTGAAAAAAGAGCTTTTCGAATTAGAACAAAAATTTCCTGAATTTATTACTCCAGATTCTCCAACTCAAAGGATAGGAGGAGAACCACTTAAAGAATTTAAAAAAGTAAGACATAAAGTACCTATGCTTTCTTTTAATGATGCTTTTTCTTTTGAAGATTTGGAAAATTGGCATGAAAGAAATTTAAAACTTCTTCCTCCTAATATAAAATTAGAATTTTTTTGCGAACTTAAAATTGATGGTTTAGCTATCAAGCTTGTATACAGAAAAGGAATTTTAGAACTTGGAGCCACAAGGGGTGATGGTTATTTAGGAGAAGATGTTACTCAAAATATAAAAACTATTGAAGCTATTCCTCTTTCCCTACTTTCCTTAGAAGAAATAAAAGAGAATTTAAAAAAAGAATGTTTAGAAAAAGTTATTAAATATTTTGAAAAAGGCTATCCAGAAGAAATAGAAATTAGAGGTGAAGTTTTTATGCATAAAAAGGATTTTGAAAAATTAAATCAAGAAAGAGAAAGCGCTGGCGAGCCTTTATTTGCTAATCCACGAAATGCTGCTTCTGGTTCCCTTCGTCAGCTTGACCCTCAAATAACTGCTCAAAGAAAATTGGATTCTTTTGCTTATGATTTAGTTACTGATTTGGGCCAAGAAACTCATGAAGAAGAGCATAAGATTTTAAAATGTTTAGGTTTTAAAACTAATCCTCATACTAAACTCTGCTCTTCTTTAGAAGAGGTTTTAGAATTTAGAAATTATTGGGAGAAAAATAGAGAAAAATTAAGTTTTGAAATTGATGGTGTGGTTGTTCAAATAAATAATAATAAAATTTTTCAAGAATTAGGAGTTGTAGGTAAAGCACCTCGGGGAGCTATTGCTTTTAAATTTTCTCCTAAAGAAGCAACAACAATTTTAGAAGAGGTAATTTTTCAAGTAGGAAGAACAGGAATTATCACGCCGGTAGCTGTTTTAAAACCAGTTGAAGTTGGTGGGGTTACAGTTTCTCGTGCTTCTTTACATAATGAAGACGAAATTAAAAGACTTGATGTAAAAATTGGTGATACAGTGGTGATTGTAAGAGCTGGTGATGTTATTCCTCAAATTGAAAGAGTAGTTAAAGAGCTTCGTGCAGGAAAGGAAAAAGAAATTGTTTTTCCTAAAACTTGCCCTCGTTGCGGATTTAATTTAATTAAAGAAGGTGCTTATTGGAAATGCTCCAATAAAAAATGTTATGCTACACAAAAAGAAAGAATTATCCATTTTGCTAGCAAAGCTGGTTTCGATATTTTAGGTTTAGGAGAGAAAATAGTGGAGAAACTTTTAGATGTTGGTTTAATAAATGAACCCGCTGATCTTTTTAAACTTAAAATAGGTGATTTAAAAAAGCTTCCTGGTTTTGATATCCTTTCTGAAAAAAATCTTTTAAAAAGCATTGAATCAAGAAAAAAAATTACTCTCCCTAGATTTATTTATTCTTTAAGTATTCCTCATATAGGTGAAGAAAATGCTAAACTTTTAGCAGAATTTTTTAAAAAAAGAAAAGAAATTAAAAAACCTGAAGACCTTCTTTTAGTTTCACAAAATTTAAAATATTTTCATTATCAAGTTATTCCTGGTTTTGGTGAAAAAATAGCTAAAGCCGTCGATTTTTGGTTTCAAGATCCTAATAATAAAGAATTTTTAAGAAAATTAAATGAAGTAGGAATAGAAATTATTGAAGAGGAAGAAAAAATAGGTCCTCAACCATTTAAGGGTCAAGTTTTTGCTTTTACTGGAGAACTTTCTCGTTGGAGCAGGGAAGAAGCAAAAAGAAAAGTTGAAACCTTAGGAGCAGAAACCACAGAGAGTATTTCTTTAAAAGTTAATTATTTAGTTGTTGGTCAAAATCCTGGTTCTAAACTTGAAAAAGCAAAAAAATATAAGTCTATCAAAATAATAAGTGAAGAAGAATTTTACGAGCTTTTAAAGCCTTATTTAACTGAGTAAATTTTTAAGTTCTTCAAAATCAGTACTTGCTTTTCCCAAAACGAAGCCATCGAAATTAAGATTTTTATAAATTTCTTTAATTTGAGAATTATAAGAACCTCCATAAAAAATGGAAAAAGAATAATTTTGTTTATACCATTTAATAAAATCATTTAAAAATTCTTTTGAAGGCAATCTACCTCCTTCGCTACTTATAGTCCACCAAGGCTCATAACAAAGATAGATTTTTTTATAATTTTCTTTTTTTACCCTGTGAAGAAGAAAGTTTAAATTCTTTTCTGTTTTATTTTTTATTTTTTTAAAACTTTTTTGTGGTTTATAAGAATTTTCACTAAAAAATATTACCAAATTTATTTTTTTATCTTGTAAAGTATTAATTTTTCTTTCTATAATCTCTAAATTTTCCCCTAGTCGGTATCTTTCTGAATGACCAAGCAAAACAAAATGAGCTTTATTTATAAGTTCAAATTCATAAATAATTTCTCCTGTTTGCGGTTTTTCTGATTCAAAGCCTAAATTTTGAATTCCTACTTGAAAACCTCGAATTTTTTTTCTTAAAAGTAAGTAAAAGTAAGGATTTAAACTTAACCAAATCTTATTTTTTCTTTTTATTTTTTTTAATTTCTTGATTAAAGAAAGATAATCCCTTTCTTTTTTGAAATAAGTTTTGAAATTTAAAATATAAATCATCTTTTAATTTTAAGAGAAATTTAATAAAGAAAGAAAAACTAAACAAGCAGTTTCTGTTCTCGAATCAAAATCACCTAAGGAAATAAATTTTGTTTTTTCTCTAATCATTTTTTCTTCCTCTTCACTAAAACCTCCCTCCGGTCCAATAAGCAAATTTATCTCTTGTGGCATTTTCTTTAAATTAATTTTTTCACCCTCCTTATGAGCTAAATAAAAATTTTCTTTATTTTCTTTTAAGATTTCACCCAAAGTTTTAATTTCTTTTATTTCTGGTGTATGTTTCCAATTTGTTACTTCTAAGGCTGAGCCTATAATTTTAAACCACCTTGAAGGAATTTCTTTTATTTTTAAGCTGCTTCTTTGAGAAATAACAGGTTGAAAAAGATAAACACCGAGTTCTGTTCCTTTTTCTAAAATAAGCTCGAAATTTTCTTTTCTAATAAGAGAAACATAAAGATTAATTTTTCTTTGAGGAACTAAATCTCTTTCTTTTAAATTTTTCCTTTTAAAAATAAATTTTTTACTATCTAAAAGTTCATATTCTCCTTCTTCAGAAAAATTATTAAGAAAAAAAACACTTTCTCCTTCTTTCAAACGGAGAACATTTTTTAAACGATTTATAATTTCTTCATCCTCAATTTTTAAAAAAACTTCTAATTTTTGATGCCAAAGAAAAATTTTTCTTTTCATCTTAAAACTGTAAGAGCTATAATTTCTTTTGTACCTTTCTTTTTAAGTTCCAAAGCGATTTCCTTTAAAGTAACCCCTGAAGTTTTTATGTCATCTACAAGAATTAATCTTTCCGGAGGTTTTTTGTTTACCCGAAAAGCATCTTTTAAATTATTTTTTCTTTCTTCTAAATTAAGTTCCGATTGATCTTTAGTTTCTTTAATTTTTTCTATATGAGAAAAAATTTTAAGATCTAAAACCTCCTTAATACCTAAAGCTAAAACTTCTGCTTGGTTAAACCCTCTTTGAAAATATTTTTTTTGATGAAGAGGCACATAAGCTATAAAATAATCTTCCCAATTTAAATTTTTAATTCTTTCTCCAATCTTTTTTCCCAAATCAAAGAAAACTTCACTATAACCTTCATTTTTGGCTAAAATTATTTTTTCTTTTAACTTACTTTCTTCATATAAGGCAAAACTTATTAATTTTTTTATGGATTGAGAATGATAAAAACAATTACTTTCCCAATCAAGTCTTTTGCCGCAAAGAAAACAATTTATACTCATTTTAAAACCGTCATTTTCTAAACATTCATCACAAAAATAGCTTTTTTGCCATTTTAAACACAAAAGACAAAATTTAGGGCTATAAATATCTAAAAAGAAGTTGTATAATTTATTAAGAATGATTTTAAATGTTATTTTAGGAGAAAAAAGGTATTTGGGCATAGATTTAGGATCTTTTAGTATTAAAATTGTTGAAGTAATAGACAAAGGAAAAAATTTAGAAGTAGTTAATTTTGGTCTTATTCCTATTATTAATTTTAAACAAATTTATGCTGTTTCTAAAATTTTAGAAGAATCATTAGCTTCGGTTTTAAAAGAATTTCTTTCTTCTTTTAATATAAAGTCAAAAAAAACTATTTTTAGTATCCCTACACCCTATCTCCTTTCAGCAAGTTTTTTTATTCCTAATATACCAGAAAGAAGTTTGCCCCAAGTGATTAAATTTGAAACTCAAAAACAAATTCCTTTAAACTTAGAAGAAATAGAAATCGAATACAGATATTTTGATTTTGAAAAAGAGAATCAGAAAAATTGGCTTGTTTTTTTAACTGCTGTTTCTAAAACTTATTTTCAAAAAATAGAAAATATTGCTAAACTTTCTCAATTAAACATTGAAGGTTATGGAGCAGAATTTTTTAACTTTGAACCATTTTTTGTTTTAAATAAAGGTACTTTTTTTATTGTTGATATAGGTCATTCCTATTCTAATTTATTTGTGATGAAAAATGATAAAACTATTTATGCGAGCAAAATTTATGTAAGGGGTTACGATTATTTAGATGCTATTATGAATACAACCAAGTTTACTGAAGAAAAAACCGTAGAATTTGTACAAAAAAGAGGTTTTAATTTTAATCCTGAAGAAAGAGAACTTAAAAATATCTCTGAAAGTTTTATGGATAATTTAGCGAAAACAATAAATATTGAGATAGAAAAAACAGAAAATAAACTTTTGCTTAAACCAGAGAAGCTTTATCTTACTGGTGGTCTTTCTGTTTTAAATGGTTTTAAAGAAAAATTTTCTCAAAAATTTAACACCTATCCCTTTGAAGTTTTAGATATTACTGAGTTTGTTTCTGGAGATAAATTTAAAGTACTAAAAGAAAAATCAACCTTATTTTCTAACGCTTTAGGAGTTGTTTTTAGAAAAATAATGTCTTAAAATTTGTTTAAATGGAAAGGTTTAAAATTTCAGAAATTATTCCTATAGGCCTTTTACTTCCTTTTTTAATTATTTTGGCTATAGAATTTATTTTTATTTATGGTCTTTCTTTCTATAATCAAAACCAAGAAAATTTTCTTTCTCAAAAAAAATCAGAGCTTGATAGAAAGGAAAACGAGATTTTAAATAGAATAAAAAATAACGAATCTTATTTTGTTTTTTCTCAATATGCTAATGTTTCTTCCTTGACTCAGCAGAGAATTTCTTTAAATACAATTTTAGAAAAGTTTAATGCTTCAATGCCTAAATTTTTAATTATTAAAAGTTTTAGTTACGATGAAGAAAATAAGGAAATAAATCTTTCCCTTTCTTTTAGAACCTGGGATGAATACCTAAAATTTAGAAATTATCTTCAAAAGACAGCTAAATTTAAAATTAAAAATGAAACTTATCCTCTTATAGATGAAAAGTCGGGAAGTTTAAATTTTTCTTTAATTTTAAATCTTACCCCAGAATTTTTTAAATAATGAGAATTTTTATTAATCTCTTACCAATTATATTAATAAGTTTAATAACCTATTTTTTTGTTAAGAATCTTGTTCCTGAATATAAAAAAACTATTTTTTTAGCTCAAGAGATCAATAAATTAAATAATCGGGGAAAAGATTTAAAAGAGATTGAGAAAATAATTAATGAACTTTCAAAAGATAAAAATATTTCTAAATTAATTGAAAGAAAAGAAACGTTAGATTTATGGCTTCCTCGAGAACCTAGAGTTGCAGAAATTATAGCCTACTTAGTTAATACCTATAGGATTTTAGGTTTAGGAGAATTTTCTGGAACAAACTTTAATATTTCCAAAGAAGAAAAATATCTTATTTCTCCTTTTGTTTTACCAGTCTCTTTTATAAGCTTTGATCTTTCTTTTAATAATATAGATATGAGTAAAATTCAAGAATTTATTAGTTATATTGATAAATCATCAAGAATAATGGAGATAAAAAGGGCTAATTTTACCATCGATGAAAAAAATAATATTAAAGCCAATTTTACTGTCGAAGCTTATTATCTTATCTTAACACCAACAAAAAAATGAGACTTTCAGCAATTATTACTATTGCTCTTTTTTCCTTTTTTGCTTTTTTCGGTATGATTATTTTTCTTTTTTGGAAAGGAGGCATTTTTAAAGCTAAATATGAACCATCAGAATTTTTACAACTTATTCAAAATCAAATTGAATTTATGAAAGAATATGACTTTATAAAACCAACTAGTTATCTTAATAATTTGAATACAGAAAAAGTAGTTTTGCCAGAAATTCAACAGGAAGAACTTGGAAGACATAGTCTTTTTTCTAATCCTTAAAGATGCAAGAAAAACTGATTATTGACTACTTCAAAGAGAAATATCCTAAAATTGAAGAATGGCTTATGGAGGCAAAAATGGTAGGTATGGGATTTGAAGAGTATTTTTATAATAAAAATTTAATTCCAGTTTCTGAATTTTTAGATTTCAAAGCTAAAGTTTATAATCTTCCCGTTAAAAGATTTGAAATAGACGAATCTATTCCTTTAGAAATCATAAAGAAAATTCCAGAAAAAACAGCTTTAAATTATAAAGTGATTTGTTTTGATTATAAACAAAATATCCTTTATTTAGGCGTGATTGATCCGGAAATACCCCAACTTAATGAAAAAGTGATTGAAGTTTTAAAGCAAACTCTAAAACTTCAAGAAGTAAAGATTTTTCTTATCTCTATTCAAGATTTTTATCTCCATTTAGAGGATTATTACAATTTTAAAGAAGAGCTTAAAAAACTAGTTATTGATTTTAGAAGCCAAAGGGGAAGAACAGTGGAGGAAAAAGAAATGTTTGCTTTGGCAGAAACAATTACTTTTGCAGAAGAAGGACCAGTAATTAAAATGTTAGAAATTATAATAAGAAAAGCAGTAGCCTTAAGAGCTTCTGATATTCATATCGAACCTCTTCCTGATAGATTAAGAGTAAGATTTAGACTTTTTGGAGATTTAAAAACAGTAGCTACTTTACCAAAAGATATGCAACAACCTCTTATTAACAGAGTTAAAATTTTAACCAATTTAAGACTTGATGAACAAAGAATTCCTCAAGATGCAAGATTTAGAGCTACAGTTCAAGGAAGGGAGATTGATTTCCGTGTAGGTATTTTTCCTACTATTAATGGCGAAAAGGCAGCTATAAGAATTTTAGATCCTCTAATTGGTCTTAAAAAAATTCAAGATTTAGGATTAGCAAATTATCATTACGAAATTATTCAAAGAAACATTAAAAGATCTTATGGTCTCATTTTAGTCACTGGCCCTACTGGTTCAGGAAAAACAACAACCCTTAATGCTTTGCTTCAAGAAATAAATAGAGAAGAAATTAACATTGTTAGCCTTGAAGATCCCGTGGAATATAAAATCACTGGCGTTAATCAATCTCAAGTAAGACCAGAAATAGGTTATTCTTTTGCTAATGGTTTAAGAGAAATTTTACGTCAAGACCCCGATGTTATTTTAGTAGGTGAGATAAGAGATGAAGAAACAGCCGAACTTGTAACTCATGCAGCCTTGACAGGACACTTAGTTTTTTCTACTTTGCATACCAATACTAGTTTAGGAGCTATACCTCGTTTAATTGATATGGGAGTTAAACCCTATTTTATTCCCTCTATTATTAATTTAGTTATTGCTCAAAGGCTTGTAAGACAAATTTGCCAAAACTGTAAAGAAGAAACAGATATTCCTCCAGAGCTAGAAAAAGAGATAGAAGAGGTTTTAGAAACAGCACCAGCAAAATTTAAAAATTTTAAATTAAGAGCTTTTACAGGAAAGGGTTGTGAGAAATGCAATTTTAGAGGTTATATAGGCAGAATAGGAATTTTTGAAATGTTTGAAATGACAAAAGAAATAGCCACAGCTATCTCTAAAGGTCTTACTGAAGCAGAAATGTTTGATTTAGTAAGAAAACAAGATTTTATCTCTATGAGGTTAGATGGTATAATAAAAGCAAGCGAAGGTCGTGTTTTTATTGATGAAATTTTTAAAGTCACTTAATGGATAAAAAACTTCAAACAATTTTAGAATTTGCTGTAAGCGAAAAAGCTTCTGATATTCATATTTTGCCAGGAAGTTTTCCGGTAATTAGAAAAGATGGCGAACTTTTTTCTTTAACTCATTTTGATGTGATTACTGCTCCAGAATCAGAAAAAATGCTTTTTTCTCTTTTAGATACTGAATTAAAAGATAGAATTTTAAAAGCAAAAGACTTAGATTTTTCCTTTTATTTAAATGAGACAACAAGGTTTAGAGTTAATGTTTACCTTCAATTTAATGGTTGGGCTGGAGCTTTTCGATTTATTCCTAACGAAATTAAAAATATTGAAGAATTAAATCTTCCTCCTATTTTACATGAATTTTTAGGAAGAAGACAGGGTCTTATTTTGATAACCGGACCAGCAGGAATGGGAAAATCAACAACTTTAGCAGCGATGGTAGATGAAATCAACCATAATAGGCAAGACCATATTATTACTATTGAAGAACCTATTGAGTATGTTTTTACTCCAGACAAATCAGTTATTTCTCAAAGAGAAATTCCTACCCATTCTCCTACCTGGCATCGAGCTTTAAAAGCTGCCTTGAGGGAAGACCCCGATGTCATTATGATAGGTGAGCTTAGAGATGCACTTTCTATCTCTATTGCTTTAACTGCTGCGGAAACTGGACATTTGGTTTTAGCCACTCTTCATACTAATTCAGCTTCGCAAACAATAGATCGTATTATTGATGTCCTTCCGGAATCTCAAAAATCCCAAGCCAGACTTCAGCTTGCCTCTACTTTAATTGGTGTTTTATCTCAAAGACTTGTTCTTCGAGTTACCGGAGGAAGAGTTCCTGCTTGTGAAGTTCTGATTGCTAATAATGCTGTTAGAAATCTTATTAGAGAAAATAAGGTTTATCAAATTGATAATGTAATTGATACTTCTTTAAGCGAAGGAATGATTTCTTTAGATCGTTCTTTGGCCAATTTAGTTCAACTTGGTCATATTTCTTTAGAAAAAGCTCTTGAATTTAGTCTTAAACCTGAAAGATTAAAATATTTACTTGAACAATGAGGTTTGAATATAAAGCTTTTACTCAAGAAGGAACATTTAAAAGAGGTGTTATCTCTGCCGCTTCAAAAGATGAAGCCTTAAGGGTTTTACAAGAGCAAGGTTTTTTTGTTACTTATCTCGGAGAACCAAGAAGCAGACTTTTAGAGATTTTTTATAGAAAACCAGGGCTTAATGATATTTATCTTTTTGCTCGTCAGCTTAGTTATCTTATTAAAGCTCAAACTCCGCTTGATGAAGCAATTCAATCTCTATCAGAAACCACTCAAAATTTTTTCTTTAGAGATGTTTTAATTCAAATATATAATGATCTTATTTCTGGAGTTCCTTTTTCTAAATCTTTAGAAAGATTTCCTGAAATTTTTGATGCTTATTTTGTAGGAATGATTAAAATAGGTGAAACCGTAGGTACCCTAGATGAAACTTTAATTTATCTTTCTAAACACTTAGAAAACCAAATTAAATTTAGAAATAAAGCTCTTCAAGCTTTAATTTATCCAGCTATTGTTTTCGCCATGTTTATTGTTGTTATGCTTATTCTTTTTTATTTTGTTATTCCACAAATTACAAAAATGTTTGTTGAAAACAATATTCCTTTGCCAACAATTACAAAAATTTTTCAACTAATTTCTGATTTTATTTTAAATTTTGGTTTTTTCTTCTTGATTATTGTTGGTGCCTTTTTTTATTATCTTTTTAAATATTTTCGAACTAAAGAAGGTAGAAAAGTTTTCTTTGATTTTATAAATTATGTTCCCATTTTAAGTCCTCTTTTTAAAAATATTTATACCGCTCAATTTTTAGAATCTCTTTTTTATTTAACTAAAGGAGGTGTTCCCCTGGTAGAAGCTTTAGCTATTATTAAGGATAGCATCGCTCATCCTGCTTATGAATATGCTTTGGAATATATGATTGAAGAAGTAAAAAAGGGCAAACCTTTAAGTGGTGCTATGGAAGAATTTTCTGAACTTTTTCCTATTATTATCATTCAAGCAATGAGAACAGCAGAAAAAACTGGGCAGATGACAGAAATTACTTATACTCTTTTAGAATTTTATACAGAAACAGTAGAAAACCAATTTGCTAATTTAGGTGAAGCTTTACAACCTTTTCTTATTTTGATTTTAGGTGGAGGTTTAGGACTTTTAGAAGCCTCTCTTTTAATACCCCTTCTTAATCTTACTAAATATATTCAAAATTTTTAACAATGTATTTAATATTTTTAATTTTTGGCCTTTTTTGGGGCTCTTTTTTAAATAATATCGCTTATCGACTTATAAAAGGAGAAAGTTTTTTTTTAAATCGTTCCAAATGTCCTTCCTGTGGACATGTTTTAAAAGCCAAAGATCTTATTCCTCTTTTAAGTTTTATTCTTCAAAAAGGAAAATGTAGATATTGTCAAAGTAAAATTTCTTTAAGATATCCTTTTACAGAAATATCTACCTCTCTTTTTACCTTCTTTTTAAGTTTAGTTTTCAAACCTTTAAATAATTTTTATTTTTTTCTTCTTTTTCTCTTTTATTTTTTTCTTTTATCCATTCTTTTCATCTTAGCTTTATATGATTTTGATACTTATCTTGTTGATGATAGATTTTTACTTTTACTTTTTCTTTTAGGAGCTCTTTTTATTTTTTATCATTTTTACTTTAAACTACCCTTTCCTAATTTTAGTTATCTCTTAAATTATTTTTTTATTTTTCCTCCTTATTTAGAAACAATTTTTTCTTCTTTTCTTCTTTCTTCCATTTTTCTTTTTATTTATCTTCTTACTCGAGGCGAAGGTTTAGGTTTTGGAGACATAAAAACAGTTTTTACTCTTGGTCTTTTTCTAAAACCAGGAGATGCTTTTCTTTTTTTAGTTTTTTCTTCTTTATTTGGTTCAATTTATGGTTTTATAATTTTTTTTAAAGAAAAAAACCTTAAAAAACCTATACCTTTTATACCCTTTTTCTTTTTAGGTTTTTTAGCAACTATTTTATTTGGTAACTACTTGACTTATCTTTATATAAATCTTTTTAGCTTTTAAAAATCAATTTTTCAAAAATAATAAAAATTTTATGGTAAAATTAAATTATGTTAGATAAAGAAAGTTTAAAACATTATGCTTTTTTAGCTCGTTTTACTTTAAGCGAGGAAGAATTAGAAACTTTTTCTTTACAGCTTAAAAAAATTTTAGATTATGTAAGTAAAATAAGCGAACTTGATTTAACTAATTTTGAACCTCTAACTAATCTTCTTCCTTCTTTGCCTTTAAGAGAGGATATTCCCCGTGAAAGCGAAAACAGAGAAGAGATTATTAATAATTTTCCAGAGAAAGAAGGAAATTATTTAAAAGTACCTAAAATTCTTTAAGCTTCAGATAAAACTCTTAAGAGAGAAAATTGTTTTAATTAAAAATCAATTTTTAAATATGGCTTTAATTAAAAAACCTCCGATTGTTACCATTTTAGGACATGTTGATCATGGAAAAACTTCTTTATTAGATTACATTCGAAAAACAAATATTGCTAGTTTAGAAGCTGGAAATATTACTCAAAAAATAGGCGCTTATGAAATAGAATATAAAGGAGAAAAAATTACTTTTATTGATACACCAGGTCATGAAGCTTTTACTAAGCTTAGAGAAAGAGGAGCAAAAATAGCAGATGTAGCTGTTTTAGTTGTAGCTGCCGACGAAGGAATTAAACCGCAGACAAAAGAAAGTTTAGAATTTTTAAAAGCCTTTAATATTCCCTTTATTGTTGCTTTAAATAAAATAGATAAAAAAGAAGCAGATCCAGAAAAAGTTTTAGGAGAGTTAACAGAAATAGGAGTTATTCCTGAAAAATGGGGAGGAGAGACTCCGATAATTTATACTTCAGCAAAAACAGGTGAAGGTATAGATGAACTTTTAGAGACAATTTTAATTTTAAGGGATTTATATGATATTAAAACCGAAGAAGAGAGTAGGGGAGAGGGTTATATTTTAGAAGTTTTTAAAGATCCTAAAAGAGGCATTCTCGCTAGTTTAATTATTAACAAAGGAAAATTAAAATTTGGAGATTTTTTAGTTACGGCTTATTCTTATGGTAAAGTTAGGATTTTAGAGGATGATTTAGGAAATAAGATAAAAGAAGCTAAACCATCTAAACCAGTTTTAGTTGGTAATTTTGAGAACTTGCCTTCAGCTGGAGAAGAATTTAAGGTTATTTTAGAAGAAGAAAAAGAAGAGGTACAAAAAATTCTTCAAGAAAAAGAAAAAGAATATTTCAAAAAATTTATTTTTGTTTCTTCAGAATCCAAAGGAGATATTAATTTAATTGTAAGAGCTGATCATATAGGTTCTTTAGAAGCTTTAGATAAAATTTTGCAAAATTTAGCTCAAAAACTTAATATTAATATTAAAATTATCAAACAAGATCTGGGACCAATTACTAGTCAAGATATAGATTTAGCTAAAGATTTTGAAGCTATCTTTATTTCTTTTAATCTAAAAAATCCTAAAAACATTTTAGATGAGATAAGAAATTTTAATTTAAAAATTATTGAAGATAATATTATTTATAAAATTGAGGAAAAATTAGAAAATCTTATTAAAAACAAAGAAGAAGAAAAAAATCTTCCTAAAGGAAAACTTGAGGTTTTAGCCACCTTTAGCAAAACTAAAAGTAAAAAAACAGTCGGAGGAAAGGTTATTTTAGGAAGAATAAAGCTGGGAGATAAAATAATGATTTTAAGAAATGAAGAATTTATAGGAAGAGGCAAAATAATAAGCTTAGAAAAAAATAAATTGCCCTCAGAGGAAGTTAAAGAAAATGAACTTTGTGGTTTAATTATTGAAACTACAAAAGATATTGAAATTGGTGATATAATAATATCAGAATGATAAGTGATAAAATAAATAAAACTCTTTTTTTTGTTATTGTTATCAGCCTATTTCTTTTTTTTACTTTGCTTAATTTTAAGTTTTATCAGGAATATCCTCAGATTTATACTCCTACAGAAGAAATAGAAACTTTTAGTACTTCAGAAATTTCTCCTCAAATTATGAAAGAAATTTTACCTACTTCTAGTTATTAAAAATTTTTTTTGCTAATTCAAAAGGATCATAACCAACAACAGAGTTCATAAAAACTTCTAAACTACCAAAATCACTTATAATTTTTAAGCTTTCACCTCTGTCTACTAAAAAAGCAATGTTTTTAATATTTTCTGATTTTACTAAATAAAGAAAATTAAAATTTTCAAAACCTATTTTTCTTAACTTATTTAAATAACGCCAAAAACACAAAACAGATTCTTCTTTAAATTCTCCTAAAAAAATAATTTCTCTTTCTTTAATAGGTGTTAAATTTAAAAATATTTTAAGCCCCTCCTCTTCTTTAGCTAAATTAAGAAAAGATAAAACCTTAAAAAGATCTTCAAAATAATTTTGATTAAATTTTTTTTGATATTCTTCTATTTTGCTTTTTAAAAATTCAAACTTCATGGGTAAATGATAAAAAGAAAGAAGTTGAAAATGAGTATGATAAATAGAAGCTCCAGCTCTGTAATTATAATTCCAAATCAAAATACTTGTTTTTGTTTTAAATTTTTCTTCAATTTTTTGAAACCAAGAAAGAGCTAGGTTAAAAGAAGAAATAAAATCTTTTTCATTGAGGTCATCAAATTCGTGTTTTTTAAAATAAAGAACACTATGAAAAGGAGCCATTTTAGAGATATTAGCTACAATTTTTGCTGATTCATTTTCCATAGGTCCGATTTCATCATCTATAGTTAAATCGTTTCGACAAAAAGGGTCATAATCATCTTTTAGAAAAAAAGTTTTTTTAGGTAAATGTCTTTTCCCTCGAGAAAGATTAAAAATAGTTTCTGTATTTAAAATTTTATTTCTAATGATGATAATTTTTTGGTTTAAGAAATGAGGAAAAATTTCTTTTGCTCGCTGACCTTCTAATTTAATTTCATAATTTTTAATTTCAAAAATTCTTTCAAAAACTTCTTTTATTTCTTGATTTTGTTTTAGTTTATTTTCAATTTTTTCTATCATTTAATTTTTAAAAAATAATCTTTACTTAAATTAAGTTCATTAGGTAATTTTTCTTTTAACTTCTCTAAAATGATTTTAAATTCATTTTTGATTTTATCCAAAATTCTTTTTTCTTCTTCGTCCCATTTTTTAAGAACAAGATTTCCCGCAAGAATTCTTTTCTTTTTTTGAATTCCTATTCTAAATCTCCAAAACCTTTTACTTTTAAATTCTTTAAAAAGAGACTCTATTCCTTTATGACCACCACTTCCAGTATTAAAAGAAACTTTAAAAAGAGGGAAAATAAGATCCGCTTCATCATGAATGACTAACAAATTTTCTGGTTTTAACTTAAAAATTTTTAAAGCTTCTTTTACTCCCCTGCCGCTTTCATTCATATAACCTTTATTTGAAGCTAAAATAAGTCCGCTGTAATTTTCAAAATAAAAATATTTTTTTTCTTCTTTTTCTTTAATATAAAAATCAATTATTTCTTTTCCTATATTATGTCTTGAACCAATAAATCCTTTTCCTTCATTACCTAATCCAAAAACTATCCTTACCTTTTCTTTCTTTTTCATGTTATAATTATTTTAAGAGTAATTTTAATTTTTTAAAATGTATAAAAAGAAAATTCTGGCTCTTTTAGAAATTTTTATTTTTTTGCTTTTTATTATTCCTATAAGAATTTTTGTTTTTGAACCCTTTTTTGTCCAGGGAAAAAGCATGGAACCAAATTATTTTTCTTTTGATTATCTTATTGTAGATAAAATAAGTTATTTTTTTACTGAACCTAAAAGAGGAAATGTGATTGTTTTTAAACCACCATTTAATGATAAAGTTTATTATATTAAAAGAATTATTGGTCTTCCTGGAGAAAAATTAATTATTGAGAATTCAAAAATTATTATTTATAACAAAGATCATCCTCAGGGTTTTGAACTTAAAGAAGATTATCTTCAAGGACATTATACTTCGGGTTTTAAAGAGGTTATCTTAGGAAAAGACGAATATTTTGTTTTAGGTGATAATAGAGAAATAAGTTCTGATTCAAGAAGCTGGGGTCCAGTTAAAAAAGAAAGAATTGTGGGGAAAGTTTTTTTTCATTTTTCTTTTAAAAAAACTTTAAAAAGATTTTTCAATATAAAAAATGAAGCTGCCATTTAGTAAGATCAAAGGAACAAAAGATAAATACGGAAACGAAGCCGATTTTTTTCTTAAGCTTTACGATTTACTTTTTGAATTTTCTATTCGTCACGGTTTTAAATATATAGAAACGCCCCTTCTAGAAAACGAAAAGGTTTTTACTACTAGTTTAGGACAAACTTCTGATGTGGTGGAAAAAGAAATGTTTTATCTTAAAGGAAGTGAAAGAAAAGAAAAAATTGTTTTAAGACCTGAAAATACTGCTCCCGCTATTAGACTTTATTTTGAAGAAGGTCTACATACCGAACCCCAACCACTCCTTTTTTTCTACTTAGGAAAAATGTATCGTAAAGAAAATCCTCAAAGGGGACGTTTGAGAGAATTTACTCAATGGGGGATAGAAATTATAAATACGGAAAATTCTTTTGCTGATTTTTATGTAATATATGTAGGTTTTAAATTTTTAAAAGAAATCCTTAACTTTACAGAAATTAAAGTGAAACTAAATAGTCTCGGCTGTGAAAAATGTAGGCTTAAATATAAAAATAGATTAGTTTCTTATTATTCGAGATATAAAAATAAAATTTGTTATGATTGTCAAAGAAGATTAAAAATTAATCCTCTTCGTCTTCTTGATTGTAAAAATGCTATTTGTCAGCCCTACAAGAAAAATGCTCCCTTTATTTTAGATTCTCTTTGTAAATTTTGTAATCTTCATTTTCAAGAAACTCTTTCCTATCTGGAAAAGACTAAAATTTTTTATGAATTAGATAAAACTTTAGTAAGAGGATTTGATTATTATGAAAGAACGGTTTTTGAATATTATTTAGAGGAAGATAATTTAGCCTTAGGAGGTGGAGGAAGATATGATTTAGGAAAAGCTTGGGGACAAAATCCTCTTCCTAGCGTTGGTTTAGCTTTAGGTTTGGAAAGATTGAAAATTATTTTAGAAGAAAAAGGAATTAATCTTTTTTATTCGGAAAAGCCGGATGTTTTTGTTGCTTATGTTGGCGAAGAACTTAAAATGAAAGCTTTTGAAATTTTAGAAAATTTAAGAAAAGAAGGATTTAATGTAAGTTTTAATTTTTTTAAACAAGCTCTTAGCCAACAACTTGAATATGCTAATAAAATTGGTGTAAAATATGTAATAATTGTTGGTTTTGAAGAAATAAGCAAAAATGCTATAATTTTAAAAGATTTTGAAGAAGGAACGCAGGGAACTATTTTTCTTTCAAAGTTAAGCGAAGAACTTAAAAAAAAATTAAAACAAACAAAAAATGTCTGATTGTATTTTTTGTAAAATTGCTAATAAAGAAATAGAAAGTTATCTTATTGAAGAAAGTGAAAATTTTCTTGCTTTTCTTGATATAAAACCACATGCTCCAGGGCACACTTTACTTATACCCAAAAAACATATAGCTAATCTTGAAGATTTTCCTCAAAATTTAGGTGAAGAATTTGTTTTTTTATCTAAAAAAATAATTACTCTTCTTTCTAAGGCTTTAGAAACAAAAGATTTTACAATAGGAATAAATCATGGAAAATTAGCTGGACAAGCTGTAGAACATTTACATCTTCATTTTATTCCTCGTTTTAAAGATGATAAAGGAGGTTCTATACATTCAGTAGTTTATAATCCTCCTAAAGAAGAATTGTCGCTTATTTATGAAAAAATTATGAAAGTTAAAAATGAGGGTCAAAGCTAAAAGAAAAGAAGGTGAATCTTTAACTCAATTTTTAAAAAGATTTTTAAATAGATATGCTAAAAGTGGTTTAGTCTTAGAGATAAAAGATAAAATGTATCGTCAAAAAAAAATGAATGAAAGAAGAAAATATGAAGCGCGAATGTATAGATTAAAACTTATGAACTTTATTAAACAAAAGCTTAAAGAGGGTATGTCTTTTGAAAAAGCTTATGAATTAGGAAAACGTTATATTAATTATATTAAATATACTGGCCAAGAAGATTAATGATAGAAAAAGTTTTAGGTATTGATTTAGGAAATAAAACCCTCAAATTATGTTTAGGGGAAATAGAAAGTACAGGAGAATCTAAAATTTTAACCACTTTAAGTAGAGAAATTTCTTCCTTTAAAAATGGAGAAATAATTAATGAAGAAGAATTTTTAAACGAAGTTGTTTTTTTTATTGACAATTTTTTGCAAAATTTATATCATAAACATAAAGAAATTAGTATTATTCTTTCTTTCTCCTCTTCAACTTTTAATTTTCAAAAAGTTAGGCCTAAATCATTAGTTGAAAGTAAAACGATTGAAGAAAACGATATTAGAAAATGCAGACATTTAGGAAGAACTTCTCTTATTTCTTCTTCACAAGAAATCATTTATGAAGAAATTTCTAGGTTTTATCTTGATGGTTCTTCAACACCCATAAGAAACCCTCTAGGGTTAGAAGCGAGATATCTCGAAATCGATATGACAGTTATTCAAATTTTTAGCGGTTTTTTTATCAAACTTAAAAAAATTTTTGAAGAAAATAAAATTAAAATTGATTTTTTTCTTCCTAATCCTCTTGGCGCTTCATGGGTAATTTTAGATTCTAAAAGTAAAGAAAGCGGTTCTTTGATTTTAGATTTTGGTTTTAATACTTTAAGTTCAGCCTATTTTTATCAAGGTTCATTAACCTCTTTTAATGTTTTTCCTTTTGGTTTGGAAAATCTTTTAAATGATTTTTTAAATGAATATTCATTAACTATTGAAGATTTAGAAAATTTTTTTGAAGAATTTAAAAAACATCCTCATAAAAAGACTTTTATCAAGATAGGGAAGAATAAAATTTCTTTTCAAAATTTTCAAAAAATTTTAGAAAAAAAATTAATTAATCTTTTTAAAAAAAATAATTTTTTTGATTATTTTGATAAATTAAAATCGCAGTTTCCTCTTTTAGGAGGAATTTATCTTATAGGAGGAATACTTATTTTTCCTAATGTCAACGAAGTTTTTAAAAAAATTTTAAAAATAAATGTTAAAGAAGGAAAAGATTTAAAAAATGAATTAAAAGAAGAAGATTTTATTTTTTTAAATTCTTGGGGCAATATTTTTTATTTTCTTAAATCTTCAGAAAGAAGAGGTTTTTTTGAAGAAATTCTTTCTGGTTTTAAAAAATTTTTTTCTAATCTTTGGCCATTCTAAAATTTGTTAAAATTAATAAAGAAATGAAAGAAGTTTATTTAGATTATGCCGCTACCACACCCCTAAGAAAAGAAGCAAGAGAAGAAATGGAGAAATATTTTTCTGAAATTTTTGCTAATCCTGTAAGTTTACATTCTTTTGGACAAAAAACTTTGAAAGCCGTTGACGAGTCAAGAAACAAAATTAAAGAAATTTTGCAAACAGAAAGTTATAAGGAAATTATTTTTACTGCTTCTTCGACTGAAGCTAATAATTATGCTCTCAAGGGTTTAATTTTATATTACTATTTTAAAAAGGGATATAAAAAATCTCATGTGATTACTTCTTCTATAGAACACCCATCAATTTTAGATACTTTAGCTGATTTGGAAGATTTAGAAATTGTAGAAGTAACCTATTTAAAACCCAAAGAAAATGGTTTAATTGATTCAGAAGAAATCGTTTCTCAAATTAAAGAAAACACTATTTTAGTAATCTTACATTATATAAATAGCGAATTAGGAAATAGACAAAAAGTAGAAGAAATAGGAAATTTTTTAGAAAAAATAAATAAAGAAAGAAAAGAAAAAGTTTTTTATCATTTAGATGGTGCTCAGGCAGGACTGACAGAAAATTTAAATGTTAAAGATTTAAAATGTGATTTTCTTACACTCTCCTCTCATAAAATTTATGGACCTAAAGGAATAGCTTGTCTTTATATTAAATCAGGCACTCCTCTTTTAAGACTTATTTCTGGTTCTGGGCATGAGTTTGATTTAAGAGGAGGAACCGAAGCCGTACCTCTTATTGTTGGTTTTGCTAAAGCTATGGAGATTGCTTCTTATGAAAAAGAAAAAAATATTAAACATTTTAGAGAAATTAGAGATTATTTTCTTCAGAAACTAAAAGAAGAAAATATAAGTTTTGAAGTTAATACCAATTTAGAAAATTCTTCACCTAAAATTTTAAACCTTTATTTTCCTCAAAAATCATCTCAAGAAATTTTTCTTTATCTTGATTTTAATAAAATTTATGTTTCGCCAGGAACAGCTTGTAAATCTCGTTCCCCCGAACCAAGTTATATGGTAGCTGAAGTATTTAGAAATAAAGAAAGAGCTCAAAGAAGTCTCAGATTTTCTTTTGGTTTAGAAACAACAAAAGAAGATATTGATTATGTTGTTTATGTACTTAAAAATTTTTTGTTATAATATATTTGAAAATGGAAAGAGAAAATTACAAAAAAATTTTTCTTCTATTTTTATTTCTCTTTATTTCTTTTTTACTTTTCTTAAATAGTAATTTAATTTTTTTAGAAGCACAAGATATTTTCAAAGAAATTTCCAATTTTTTGAGAGGTAATTTAAATTATCTTCCAGTTATCTCTACCTCAACAGTTACTAGCCAAACAAAAAGTGATTTTTCCTTATCTTTACTACCTTATTTAGAAAAAGAAATTACTGGTGTAGTTAAAAAAGCCTCGCCGGCAGTTGTAAGTATTGTAGTTAATAAATATGTACCTATAATTGAAAGATATTACTCTAATCCTTTTGAAGAATTTGAAATCCCGCCGGAATTAGAACCATTTTTCAAATTTGATTTTCAAGTTCCTCAATACCGCACTAAAGGCTATAAAAAAGAAGAAATTAGTGGAGGTACTGGTTTTATTGTTTCTTCTGATGGCTTAATTTTAACTAATGAACATGTTGTTAATGATGATAAAGCAGAGTATGTAGTTTATTTAAACGATGGAAGAAAATTTAAAGCAAAAGTACTCTTGAAACATCCTGTTGATGATTTAGCTTTAATTAAAATAGATGCTTATAATTTACCAACTTTACCCCTGGGAAATTCAGATAATCTTCAAATAGGAGAATTTGTTATTGCTATTGGTAATGCTTTAGGAGAGTTCCAAAACACAGTAAGCTTCGGAGTTATTTCCGGATTGAAAAGAAATATTGTTGCTTCAGATAGTTTTGGTAAGGTTCAAAGGCTCGAAGATTTAATTCAAACTGATGCAGCTATAAATTACGGAAATTCAGGAGGTCCTCTAATAAATATTTATGGCGAAGCTATTGGAGTAAATACAGCTATTGTTTCTGGAGCACAAAATATAGGTTTTGCTATTCCTATTAATCGAGCTAAAAGAATGATAGAAGAATGGAAAACAAAAGGAAAAATAGAAATTCCCTTTTTGGGAATTAAATATATTTTAGTGGATGAAAAAGTTAAAGAAAAATTTAACTTACCTTATAGTTATGGTGCTTATGTCTATACCGAAATAAAAAACGATAAAGCAGTTATCCCTAATTCGCCAGCAGAAAGAGCAGGAATAAAGGAGGGTGATTTAATCTTAGAAATTGATGGAGAAAAAATAACCCTCCAAAACACTTTAGCAGCTACTATAAGGAAAAAGAAAGTTGGTGATATTATTAGTTTAAAGATTTGGCGAGAAGGAAAAATATTAGAAATTAAAGTTACTTTAGGGAGGTTACCAGAAAATCTTCTTTTTCAATGATATTTAAATGATAAAGAGCTTTTTCTAAAGTAGAAAATAAAAGCTCATATTCTTCTTCCTTTAGTGTTCTATTATTTTTTTCTAAAAGTAAAATAGCTTTTAAAGCCTTTTTAACCTCTTCTTTGTTGGGTAAATCCTCGTCATTTATATTATTTATTTTTTCTTCAAAATCCTTCCCCGTGTATCCTAAAACATCTAAAACAAAAAGAAAATAATTTTTTAGATTAATAAGACCAGCTTTATGATTTTCTAAATAGCTCTTTTTAATCTCTTCATAAGTTATCGTTTTACTTTTTAAGCTTTTATAATTTTTATACATTTTAATAAGACCTATAAGATCTAACCAAAAACCACTTTCTTCTTTGTTTTTAATTTCGAAATAAAGCCATAAAAGAAAAAGATTAAAAGAGTAAATAAGAGCAAGAAAATAAATAATGATTTTGATGGTTTCAAAATTTTTTAACAAAAATTCAAAAAGATTTTCGATTTCAAGCATTATTTAAATCCAATCGTTTCTAAAAATTCAAAAATTGTTTCTTCTTCAAAAAGATTTGAAACTAACTGAGCACCAACAGGAAGTTTTTTTCCATTTTCTTCTGCAAAACCAATATTAAAAGAAAGTCCTGGTAAGTAAGCTAAATTTATAGGCACAGTAAAAATATCAGAAAGATACATAGAAAGAGGGTCTTGTGTTTTTTCTCCAAGTTTAAAAGGTAGGGTCGGAGATGTGGGCATTAAAATGAGATCAACTTCTTTAAAAGCTTTTTGAAAATCTTCGAAAATAAATCTTCTAACTTTTAAGGCTTTTCGATAATAAGCATCATAATAACCATAAGATAAAACAAAAGTTCCGAGAAGGATTCTTCTTTTAACTTCATTACCAAAACCCCTTTCTCTTGATTCTAGATACTTTTCTAAAAGTTTTTCTGTTGGGAAAGAAAAACCGTATTTAATTCCATCATATCTTGCTAAATTAGAACTAACTTCCGCTGTCATTAATAAGTAATAAATAGGAAGAGAATAGGGCAAGGAAGGAAGAGAAATTTTTTTGATTTCATAAACATTTTTTATCTTTTCTAAAAATTCCTCAAAGACCTCTTTAACCTTTTCATTTACTCCCAGTTCAAAAACTTCATTTGGTACGCCTATTTTTTTAACTTTTTTTACCTTAGCTTCATATTCTTGAGTGGTGCTATCTTTTTCGTCTTTTCCTCGAATTATTCTGAAAACTATTTTTAAATCTTCAAGCGTTCTTGAAAATGGACCGATAACATCTAAAGAGGAAGCCATAGCAATAAGCCCACAACGAGAAACAGAAGAATAAGTTGGTTTAAGTCCATAAACTCCACAAAAACCAGCTGGTTGTCTAATGGAACCCCCGGTATCTGATCCTAAAGCTATAGGAACTAGTCCTGCTCCGACAGCTGCAGCTGAACCACCGGAACTTCCTCCAGGAACTCTTTCGGGATCAAAAGGATTTAAAGTAGGGAAAAAAGCAGAATTTTCTGTTGATGAACCCATAGCAAATTCATCCAAATTTGTTTTTCCTACAATTACTGTTCCTGCTTCTTTGAGTTTTTTAATAACGGTAGCATCATAGACGGCAACATAATTTTCTAAGATTTTTGAACCAGCGGTACATCTTTCTCCTTTTACTAAGATATTATCTTTAACCGCTAAAGGAACTCCCCAGAGCGGTAAATTTTTATCTTTCTCTTTTAATTTTCTCAAAGTTTTGAAAGCTAACTCTTCTGTAAAAAAGAGAAAAGATCTTATTTTTGTATCCTCCTCTTTAAGAAATTCAAAATATTTTTCGTAAACTAAAAAAGGATCATTTTCCGTTAATAGTTCTTTAAAATCTTTAATAGTTAAATTCTTAAAATCCATTTCTTTAATTATAAATTAATTTTTTTCTATTTTTAAATGCTTCTTCTTCCAAAGCGTATATTTTTTCTTTTATTTTTTCTTCAATTTCTAGAACTTCTTTAAGACTAGATTTAGTTTTTACACTTTTAGGTACAAAAAGAGAACAACAATCATCACCTCTCATTTTTGAAATTTCTTCTGCACCAATTTTCCTTGCTAAGTCGATAATTTCTTGTTTATTAAAAGCTATAAGTGGTCTTAAAATTAATGAATTTACGCTTTGACTTATGACTTCCAAGTTTTTTGTAGTTTGTGAGGCTACTTGTCCAAGGTTTTCTCCAGTCACCAGAGCATCTAATTTAAGTTCATTTTTTAATCGTTCACTTAAACGAAACATTGATCTTCTATAAAAAATCACTAAGTATTCATGAGGAATGTTCATAAAATAAAATTTTTGGATTTCTAAAATATTAATTAAATAAAGCTCCGAGCCCAAATTATATTCATTTAAAACAGATACCAACTTTTTAACTTTTTCTAAAGATTCTAAACTTGTTTGAGGATAACTATGAAAATGAACAAAAAATACTTTTAACCCTCTTTTCATAGTTAAAAAAGAAGCAACCGGAGAATCAAAACCAGATGAGATTAAAGATAAAGCTTTACCGTTTGATCCTACAGGAAGACCTCCCCAACCATTTTTCTTTTCAAAAAATACAAAAAAATATTTTCTTTTGTAATAAAGGTAAATTTTCTTTTCAAAATTTTCTTCATCATATTTCTTACCTACTTTTTCTAATTCTTTTATAATAAACTTTTTTATTTCTAAAGAATTAAGATAATAATCTTTATCTCCTCGACCTACTTCAAGATAAAATTTTTCTTCTTTTATTTTTTTTAAAAAATCTATAGCTTCTTCTAACGAATTGAAAATAAAAACAAAAGAGAAATGAGAAATACCAAAAATTTTTTCAATCTCTTTTTCTGTTTCTTTTTTTGTCTCTAAAAGAAAAACTCCACCCCAATTTTTTAAAGAAAGAAAATTTTCTTTAAGTTTTAATTTTATATTCCTTTCTAAAATTTTTTCAAAATATCTTCGATTTCTTCTTTTAAGTATAATTTCGTTTGTTTTTAAAAGATAAAGCATTATAATAATATAAAATAATAAATAAAAATGAAAAATATTTTTTCTTTTTATTTTTCTAACATTAAAGAAAAACTTTTTTCTCCTATAGAAATTTTAACGCCAAAAGGAAAAAAGATTGTTTTACCTAAATTTAAATATTTGGGTTTTAAATTACCTAAAAATATAGATAATAAATTTTTGAGAAAAATTGGTGAAGATTCTATGAAAATGAAAAAGATTAAAGATCTTTATATTTTTGCTTTAGCCGATGGCGTTACCTGGAAAGGTAAAGGTAAATAAAAATTTCCCTCAGTTTCACCAGCTAAGAAAGCAGCTGATATTTTTACCTCTTTAATATATAAACTAAAACCATTATATGATTTAGAATATTTTCTAAGGTTTTATTTCTCTTTAGCTAACAAAAAAATTTTTGAATTTAATTTAAAAAGACTAAAAAATAAAAAAATTAATTTTTGGAACATTGACTTAGCTCATCTTTTTGCTCTTTTGTTTCTTATAAAAGAAAACAAAATTTTTTATGGTCTTATTGGAAAAATGGTGTTTTAGTTCTTGATAAAAATGGAAATATTAAACATCAAAGTAAAAAAATAAATTGGTTTTATAAAAATTATCCTTTTCAAGATTTTATTAAAAAAACTTGATTCTTTGAGGAAAAAAGAATTTAAAAATTATTATGATATGGAAAGACTAAGCAGAAAATATTTTCGAAATAAATTAGATGTAAATTACATTCTTTATGGATATGGTGTTTTAACAGGAGAAAGGGATACTCTCATTTATATAATTTATGATAAACTTGATTTAGAAAAAAAAGATGTGGTTTATTTTTTACAGATGGATTTTTACCTTATTTAGATGAACCAGAATTTAAAAAAGTTATTCTTTCAAAGAGATAAAAATTTGATAGAAATGTTTTTGAAAGAAAAAAGAAGAAATAATCCTATAAAATTTGGCAGCGAATTTTCTTTATTTCTTTATTATAATTTTTAGCTTTTTTTCTTAAATAATTTTTAGCTTTTTTTCTTAACCAAATTGTGGTATAATTTAAAGTATTATGAGTAGTAAAATCACAGAAGGTATAATTTATATTTTAGCTTTAATTTTGAGCGACCTTTTTGGTTATAAATTAGTGTCTTTAAAAGATAAACTTGTTACCTCAACGCTACCCCAAATTGAATTTTCTACTTCTTCTCTTTTTAATTCTACCTCTAGTATAGACCCTTCTCAAAATATTTTAAAAATAGAAATAAAGAATGGTACTTCAACTTTGATTGTAACTTCATCAATTAAGGGTATTTTAGAGACAACATCTCCTTTAGAGACTAAATTATTAAAAGATAAATGAAAGAAGAGATTTCTTATGTTGATGGTAAATTTTTAAGTAATTCCAAGGCTGAAATTTCTCCTTTTGATTTAGGTTTTACTCGTGCTTATGCTGTTTTTGAATTTTTAAGAACTTATAATTTCAAACCATTTCTTTTAGATGACCACTTAAAAAGATTTTTTCTTTCAGCTAAAATTTTAGGAATCAAACATCAATTTAAAAAGGATTTTATAAAAAATATTATTTTTAAACTTCTAAAGAAAAATATTAAACTAAAAACTGAACTTAATTTTAGAATCTTTTTAACAGCGGGAGAAAGCAATGATTTTTTATTTTCATTAAAACCTAAACTTTACATTTTAGTTACCCGACTTAAACCTTTACCTCAAAGTTTTTACTTAAAAGGGATAAAAATTATTACTAAAAATTTTCATCGAGATTTTCCTCAGGCAAAAAGCACAAATTATGGTATTTTGCTTAAATATTTAAAAGAAGCTAAAGAAAGGAATTCTTTAGAGGTTCTTTTGGTAAATGATGAAGAAATACTTGAATGTGCTACTTCAAATTTTTTTGCTGTAATTAAAGGAAAAATTTTTACTCCCCCTAAAGATAAAATTTTAGAAGGTATTACAAGAAAATTTTTAATCTCTCTTATTAAAAAATACAGATTTTCTTTTGAGGAAAGAAAGATTTATCATAAAGAAATAAAAAATTTTGATGAAGCTTTTATAACTGCTACTAATAAAGAGATTTTACCTGTGGTAAGAATAGATAATTTTTTAATTGGGAAAGGAAGACCAGGAGAAATTACCTTAAAACTTTTGGAAATTTTCAGAAAAGAAATAAATGAGAGATATTAACTTAGCCAAAAAAATTTTTGAAAAAGCTTATCATCATTATAACGCTTATAAAATTTATCATTTTGAAAAAGAAAGACTTAATCTTAATAAATCAAGTTTTGTTTATGGAGAAATTATTTTTGAAGAATTCATTGAATTGATAAAAAAAATAAATCCACAAAAGGATGATATTTTTTATGATTTAGGTTCAGGCCTAGGTAAACCATGTTTAGCTATAAGTTTAGCTTTTGAAATTAAAAAAGTTGTAGGGATAGAAATTCTTCCTGAGTTTGTAAAAACTTCTAGAGAGGTTTATGAAAAAGTTAAAAATGTTTTTTCAGAAATAAACGAGATAGAATTTAGAGAAGAAAATTTTTTAGAAACTAATATAGAAGAAGCAACCATTGTCTTTCTTCATGCTACTTGTTTTGATGAAAGCGAAATGGAAAAAATAGAAAATAAACTTTTAAAATTGAAAATAGGGAGTAAAATTATTCTTATCACTAAACGTTTTAAAAATAATACATTTTCTTTATCAGAAGAAGGAAATGTAAAAATGAATTGGGGAACAGCTACTTTTAGAATTTATTACAAAAAATGAAAAAGAAAATAGTTATCATCCTTTCTTTAATAGGTTTGATCATTTCTACTTATCTTTATTTTGAAGGAAGAAAAATAAATTGTTATTTAAATGGCTGCAGTGAGGTTTTATCAAGTTCTTATAGTAAAATCTTCGGAATAGAAAACTCTCTTTTAGGTATATTTTATTTTTTTCTATCCGGTTTACTTACTATCTTTAATAAAGAAAACATTTTAAGGGTTATTTCTATCTTCTCTTTTCTTTTTGCTTTGTATCTTGTTTTTATTATGTTTTTTATTTTAAAAAAAATATGTTATAATTGTTTAATTGTTGATATTTCAGTCATAATTATTTTTATCTTAATCCATAATTTTCCAAAATACCTTTCAAAAATTTTTAGAAGTTAAAGAATTATTTAAGGGTTTAGTTCAAGATGAAAAGAGTGTTGAAAAAATTTTTAAAATTTTAGAAAAATCGCAAAGAGAAATAAAAGTTTATTTACTTTTAAAAAGAGATAATGATCAAATTGAAATTTTTGAAGGTTATCGTATTCAACATAATAATTTTTTAGGACCATATAAAGGAGGTATTAGATATTTTCCTGAAGTTAATGAAGATGAAATAAAAACTTTAGCTTTTTTGATGACAATAAAATGTGCTTTGGTTAATTTACCTTTAGGTGGAGCAAAAGGAGGCATTAAAGTTGATCCCAAAACATTATCAGAAAAAGAATTAGAGAATTTATCAAGAGAATATATAAGAAAAATTTATGATTTTATTGGACCAGACAAAGACATTCCTGCTCCTGATGTTAATACTAATTCAAAAATAATAGATTGGATGGTTGATGAATATTTAAAAATTTCAAATTCAAATGATAAAAAACTAAAAGCAACTTTTACTGGAAAATCAATTGAAAACGATGGTTCAGAAGGAAGGGAAGAAGCAACTGGTAAGGGAGGAGAAATAATTTTAGAAAGATTTGTTAAGAAATTAAATTTACAAAAACCCTTAAGAGTAGCGATTCAAGGATTTGGTAATGTTGGTTATAATTTAGCAAAATTTTTATATCAAAAAGGATATAAACTCGTAGCCCTTTCAGATAGTAAAGGAGGAATTTATAGAGAAGAAGGTTTTAATCCTGAGCTTGTGATGGAATGTAAAAAAGAAAAAGGAATGATTTCTGGTTGCTATTGTGTTGGAAGTGTTTGTGACCTAAGATTAGGAAAAGATATAACCAATGAAGAGCTTTTAGAACTTGATGTTGATATTTTAGTACCCGCAGCTTTAGAAAATGTTATTACCGCTGACAATGCAGATAAAATTAAAGCAAAAATAATTTTAGAAATGGCAAATAATCCTTTAACTGATGAAGCAGATGAAATTTTAGATAAAAAAGGAAAAATAATTATTCCCGATATTTTAGCTAATAGCGGAGGAGTGACAGTTTCTTATTTTGAGATGCTTCAAAACTTAAACAATGAAAAATGGGTCAAAGAAAAAGTTTTTGAAGAATTAGAAAAATATTTAACCAAAGCCTTTGATGAAGTTTGGGAAATAAAAGAAAAATTAAATATCAGCTTAAGAAAAGCCTCCTTTATTTTATCTCTCAAAAGAATTTATGAAAATATAAAAATTTAATCACTTGACTTCAATTTAGCAAGATTAAAGTATTATCATCAATAGGTTATTTAGGTGCGCCTATTTTAGTAGGTTCAGTAGCAGCAGGTTGGTTTGCTTATTCTCGAGCTGGGGCAAGATTTAAACAAGATGTAGGAAGAATTTTAAGAGAGCAAGCTGCTGGTAAAGATTGAATGAGAATGATGAGGAAGCATATGTCCAAGCTTTAAGTAGGTTAAACGCAGAATATTTGACGCGAAAAGAAGATTCTAAAATTCCCCAACTTGATTTGTTAATTAGCCAAGGTCAGTGGCGTATTAGATGGATAGAAAGAATTCAATTAGAAAAAGCTATTTTAGCTTTTGAAGAAAGAAATCAGGAAAAGTTAGAAGCATTAAAAAAAGAGATAGATGATACCACCGCACAACTTTTAGAACAAATTTCACAGCAAGATCAAATTATTAAACGAGAAATACATAGAGAAGGAAAGAGTAGGGCCGTTATTACCGGAATAGCTGCATTTGCATTGGGTGCTGTTGCCCAATACGCCAGAGATTTGATAGGAGAAACTCAGTTTGGAGAAGGTTTATCACAAACATTTTGGGGACAAATTGTTGCCGCTCCTCATGCCAAAGAAAGAATTACTCTAATAGAACCTCTTTGGGGAGAAATACCAAAATTACCTCAACAAGGCTTTGTCAATATTAATTTAGGAGGAAAAGATTTTATTTTACATTACGCTCCAGGAAAAGAATAAAATATTCCCTTACCCGATGGACATAGAGCTGTTTTTAAATTAAGTGAAGATAGGCATAGTTATATTATTAGTTTATCAGAAGAAGCAAAAAAAAGCGGGATGGAGTTATAATCCAGAAACCCATAAATTTGTATTTGCTAAACCCGGAATAAGTGTAAGTATCTTAGATAGAGCAACTTATGACGCAATAAAAATTCTTTGGTAGAAAAAGGTTATGAAACAAAACATGTGTCTTATATTGATTTTGCTTGGGAAAAAATACCACCAAAGGTTCTTTCTTGGAATATTCCTCCCGACCATCCTGGTTTTAATGCTGAAGGATTAGAACTTTCGATGAGCTTTAGACCCGCAGGTAATGGTGATGTTGTGGTCAAAGGACCCGCAGAGGGCATAGCTTTCAATAATCATGGAGGCAAATGGGATTTAGCCGAATATTTTAGAGATGGCAAATTAATATTAGCTCTTGCTCCTAGAGATAGGCAATTACAGCATGAAGCTATTATTTTTACTATTAAGCCAGAAAATGTCCGCGGTTCTTTTGCTGAGGTAAGAATACCCAAAGAAGTAGCAGAAATTTTTTTCACCCAAGAAGGAGGCAGATTAAAATTAAGTGGAGCACAATTAAATTTTAATGTAGTCGTAGGAGAAGATGAAAGGGGGTTAAGATTAGTTGAGGTTGCAGCTGATTATAATCCACACGGAGGGAAAATTTTTATCCCACCGGAAATAAGTGAAGTATCTCTATCGCCGGAAATCATTCCTCCAGGTTTACCTAGATATTTAGATCCGGGATTTTCTATACCACCCTTCATATTCCCCGATAAAACTCCTGGACCAGGTGAATATAGAGAACAAAAACCAAGCGTTATAACTGAGCCCCCCTCGATATTTATACTATACATCACCATATTTTCAAGCCCTAGAATGGGTAAGAAAACACGATAAAAAACGTGTTGATGTTAGAGATTTACAACCAGATTATAGGGAAATATATAATGAAACTGTTAGAAGATAGAGTGAAATAATAGAACAAATTCAGTACTTAGATGGGTTTAAAAAAAGATTAGAAAGATTAAGGGATGAATGAAACAAAAAAGATAAGGATGAGCTACAAAAAGAATTATCACAAATTATAAATCGGCTTGATAAGCTACTATCACATTATAAATTCGAAACAGACGAAAAATTACAAATTTACGCAATTTACCCAATGATAAATGAACTTGTAACAAAATTGGAACAGGGAAAGCAGATCACTGCAAATGATTTTGAACCAATTATTAATCATATAAATAAGATAATAGAAAATTTAGATGGACGATTAAAAAATTTAAGAAAAAGAAGTGAAATTATAAAAAACTTAGAAATGGAAGAAGAGAGATTATTACGGTCTCATATCGAAAATCTTGACGAAATAAATGGTGAATTTGCAGAAGATGATTGGGAACAATTATATAATATTAAGAACAATTATATAATATTAATAATATTCCAGAAGATAAAAGAACTTATAAAGGGCTTATTAGAATATTTAGCCCCTAAAATCCCTGCAATGAAAAAAGAAACTAGAGTTGTTATATTTATACCCGCAAGATTAGAGGGTACAAATATATCTCGCACCTTACAAGAATATACGCAGCAAAAAGATCTAAAAGGAGGAGAACTAAATCCTGATTTATATGAAATTGTTATTTTGGTAAATAGAAGAGAAGATGAAGAAGCAGATAATACTATGGAAGAAATAGAAAGGTTTAAGGGAGAACATCCTCGATTTAATATTCATGCTCTTGAAATTGTATTTCCCCAAAATATGGCAAGAATTGGTTTTTGTAGAAGAATATTAACTGATGTTATTTTATATAGAGCTCAACAAAGAAAAGAAAAAAAACGGCCCACTTTATTTAATTTCAGAAGATGCTGATATAATAGAAAGCGATCCACAGTTAGTACCAAAAACAATTGAAAGATTTGAAAGATACTCCAACCTTGATGCTTTATGTGGTATTCAAATAAGAAATCCATAAACAATGGCTCAGTGTTTCCTTTTGTGGTTTGAAATATACACTACCGAAGTAGCGTTACTTTTAGGTCGACATCATCGTGGCCTTCCTAAAGATTGGTATTATTACAGAAGCTGGCCTGATCCTTTCTCTTGGGCAAGAATTGTTACTGGTAGTCTTGCTACAACATTGAAAGCATCTACATTAGCTGAAATGGGTGGTTATGATCCTAAAATGAGCATTGGTGAAGATCTTTTTCTCGGTAATGCTATTTCTATATTACGATCAACAGAAAACGATGAGCAAGGTAACCCCAAACCTAATTTAAGTACCATCAAAACAATAAGTATAAGAGAAATATCTCACCCACGTAGATTTTTAAGTATGTTAAGAAGAACAGGCGAATACGAATCCTTTAAAGAAAAAGAGTTTGAAGAGTAGCTCAGGACAACGCCAGAAGAAAAAGTTATTGAACAAATCAATAAAGCATTTCAAGAAAAACCTAGAGGGTATCTGGAAAATTGTTTAAATAGGAATTTACGGTTCCTTACTTTTGTAACTCGTAATACAGAAGAAGCTGAAAGACGTTCAAAAATTTTATTACAACTTTTCTGCTTAAGAGAAGATGCAGACTATAAATGGAAACAAAGAGGACGAATAGAAAAGGGTGAAATAATAGCTCCTGAAATAGAATTGACAGATAGTGGTGTAAAAAAATAGAATTTCTTTACCAAATTTTTAAATCTGCTATCGATAAACTTGGCGTAGAAAAAGTAATAAAAAGAAAAGTTGGATTATGGCCTATAATAGCAGGATTTAAATCTTTACCAAGGAAGGAACCCCTAAAAGACACATTTGAAATAATTGAAAGAGTTAGAAAGGCTATGGGAAGAGAAATTACAGAAACTGATCCAGCTAAAAGAGAGTATGAAATTGTTTCTGGATTTTTAAATTTGCCTGACAGTGAAAAACAAAAAATTGTCGAAAATTTATTTAGTGAAAAATATGGAGGATAAAAATTTGTATCAACAAAAAATTTTAGAGATAATAAAAAAAGACCCCTCAATGTCGAAAGAATTTATTGACTATTGTTTACTATTATTAGCAGAAAAAGGTTATAATTTACCCCTCAATTTAATTTCTCAAATGCCTTAGATTTATCTATGAGATTAGAGGCCTTTATTGTTGCTTATATATTAAATAATCTTCCTCTTGAAGCTTATCAAGAAATCGAAAAAATGATTTTTGAAGAAAAAGAATATACTCAAGAAGATTATGAAAGTTTTCTAAACAAATTCCTTTCAAACTATAAAGAAATAATAAAGCAAGCTATAGAAGATTTTAGAAACACCTTCTTAGGTTTAAAATAATAAATATTCGTCACACATCCCTATAGTAAAAATTATGAAAATATATTTTATAACTCATTCAACAACCAAAGATAACGAAAACGGAATTGTTGCTGGCTGGAACGATGTTGAACTTTCAAAATTAGGAATTTAATAAGCAAAAGCCTTAGGTGAAAGATTTAAGAATATTAAAATAGCTTTAATCTGCACCTCTTATTTAAAAAGAGCCATTGATACAGCAAAAATTGCTTTTGGAAATAAATTCCCACTGATTATTAATAAACGATTGAGAGAAATAAATTATATATATAAAACCATTTCCGAATAGAGAAAGTTATCATGAAGCAATAATAAGAGTGCTAGAATTCTATAAAGAATTAAAAAATAAATATCCCGATAAAACAATTTTGATAATAGGACACCGCGCTACTCATTATGGTTTAGAAATTTTGTTAAACAATAAAACAATTGAAAAATGTCTCGAAGCTCCATTTGAATGGCAACCCTATTGGGAATATAATTATCTATAACTTTTTTAAATTTATATTTAAATGTTTTTAAAGCTAAAAATATTCTATGGGGTTTTTCTAAATAAAATAAAGACATTGCCTAAAGATTTGTATGTTTTAATATTTTCTAATCGAAAACTTTTTGCTAATTTAATTATTTGTACTTTGGTTAAAAAATTGCTTTCTTTCTCAATTGTAAATTTTTTCAAGATATTAACAAAGATTTTTATTATTATATTTTCTATATCTGGTTCAGCTATTAATAATATACCGTCAGATTTTAAAATTTTGTGGATTTTTTCTAAAACTAAGTTTTGATTACTTAAATGATGAAATGTTTCAATAAGAGTTATAATATCAAAAAAATTATAAGGAAAACTCATTTCTTCTGCTTTTAAATTATAAAAATGAATATTTTTAAATTTATTTTTAGCTATAGTGATCATTTTTCTATTATAGTCGATGCCGTATAATTCTATGTTTTTATTTATTTTTTGCATTTTAAATAAAAAATTACCTGTGGCACAACCTATATCTAAAACTTTTTTATTATCTGTTAAATATTCTTTTATTAGACCTAATGAAATTTTATGCAAGATGTTAAAGTATAATCGAAAGAAAAAATTGTCCCATATATTTGCATATTTATCCCAGATGTTCAAAGTTTGGTCAGGTTTCATAATTTATGATTAATTATTTAGATTAGTTATAATTATAATTGATATTTTAAAAAAATAAGAGACATAAAATTGTTTAGTGAAATTAGCTGATTATACTGCCTACCGCATGTTTGTTTTAAAAACTTACAAATATTAAAATATTAATCTAATAAGAATCAATTACGAATTATAACGAATGAATCACGGATAATTTGCTAAAAAATATTAATCAGGAATAATAACAAATACACTGCAAATCAACGACAAAACTTATGGACCCCTATGAAAAAGCTGATTTTATTTTTACTCCTGACAACAAAGCATATATAATCTACATTCTTAATAATGAAATGGTGCTTGAAGAAATAGAATGATTAATTTAAATTTATATCATAAGGATATTTTTGACAATAAAGTCAAGCAGAATGCTGAAAAGCTAAATTAAAAAGCAAAATTATAGAAATGTAATTTTTAAATTTTTTATCTTAAAGTGAAGTTTGTGAAAACTTTAATTTTTTATGTAAAACTTCAAATTGGAACAATTCTTTATACTATAAAAACAAAAAATTTGAAAATGAACGAATATTTTATAAAATATTTTTTAAAGTTTGGTATAAAATAAAAAGATGGGTTATATAATTCTTGCTTTGCTTTCAGCTTTTTCTGCAAGCTTGGTAGCAATTTTAGGGAAATTAGGCCTTAAAAATGTTGATGCTACAGTAGCTACAACAATAAGATCTTTGATAACGGCTAGCTTTTTGGTATTGGTAAGTTTATTTTTGAAAAAATTTGAGAACTTATCTTTATCTGTATTTACTTCAAAAGATTGGCTTTTAATTATTTTAGCAGGAATTTCTGGAGCGCTTTCTTGGTTGTTTTACTTTGGGGCTTTAAAATTCGGTCCAGCAAGTCATGTAGCAGTTATTGATAGATTAAGCTTAGTTTTTGTAATTATACTTTCAGCCTTAATTTTAGGCGAAGCTTTGAATTTTAAGGTAATTTTAGGAACAATTTTAATAATAGTTGGTGCAATTTTAATAATTTTGAAATAAGAAAAATGAAGAAAGTAGTGAAGGTTAAATTTAATGGTAATTTAAAAGAAACAATATTAAAAGGACTAGAACCCCTGGGTGGCATTCAAAATTTTGTTAAAAAAGGAGAGGTTGTTTTATTAAAACCCAATTTTAATACTGCTGATCTATTACCTGCTGCTACTGATTATGAATTTTTGAAAGCTGTTGTTGAAATAATATATTCTGCCGAACCTAAATTAGTTATGACAGGAGAAAGTTCAACAATGAGTTTTAATACAAGAAAAATTATGGAAAAATTAAATATTTTTAATCTTTTAAACTTAGAAACACCGCCTCGTATTTATGTTTTAGAAGAATATGAATGGGTTAAAAAAGATGTTACTAATGCACAATATTTAAAATCAGTTTCCTTGACTGAAATTTTAGAAAGAGTTGATAGAATTATATTTTTGCCTTGTTTGAAAACACATAAATACGCGCAATATAGTGGTGCTTTAAAATTAGCAGTCGGCTTTATGAAACCTACAGAAAGAATAGGCCTCCATTTATCTCATATTCAAGAAAAAATCGCTGAGTTGAATTCTTTATTTAATGTAGATTTAATTATAATGGATGCTAGAAAATGTTTTATAACAAAAGGACCCGCTGAAGGTGAAATAAGAAAGCCTAACCTTATATTAGTTTCAAATGATAGAATAGCTATTGATATTGAAGGAATAAAAATAATACAGAGTTTTGAAGGAAATTCTTTAAAAAACATTAATCCATGGGAATTACCGCAAATAAAAAGAGCAATCGAATTAAATTTAGGAGTAAAATCTGAAAAAGATTATGAAGTTATAGAGTTAGAATAAATGATAGATTTTCATGCGCATTTAGACGATGAAAAATTAATACTCAAAATAGACGAAATTATAAAAAGAGCCATTGCTTCAAAAGTAGATTATATTATTGCTCCAAGTATCAATTTGGATTCCGCTAAAAGAGTTATTGAGATTTCTAAAAAATTTGAAATTGTTTTACCTATGATTGGTGTTCATCCATCTGAAATTCAAAATTTTAAAGATGAATATTTTGAGGAAATGGAAAATTTAATAAAAAATGAAAAAGTTATAGGAATAGGCGAAATTGGTTTAGATTACACATATAAAACAGATAAAGACAAACAAAAAGAAATATTTGAGAAACAACTTTATCTAGCTCAAAAATTTAATTTACCTGCAGTAATTCATATAAGACATACTTTAAAAGACATTTTCGATATTTTAGAAAAATTTGAGGTTATTCCTATTTGGCACTCTTGTACTGGTAATTTAAAAGAAATAGAAAAATTTTTAGAAATTGGTGGATATCTTTCTTTTTCAGGAATAATAACCTTCAAAAATGTAAAAAATTTATTGGAAGTATTAAAGGAACTTCCTTTAGAAAGAATATTTTTAGAAACAGATTCTCCTTATTTAACGCCAGAGCCTCATAGAGGCAAAATTAATGAACCTTCTTATATTCAATTTATTTATCAAAAAGTAGCTGAAATAAGAAATATAGAAATTGAAGAGCTTAACAGTATTATTAGAGAAAATTTCAAAAAATTATTGGGAAGAAGATTATAAATTTTTTAAATAACTTTAACAAATACTTCTCTTTGTCTAGGACCATTTAATTCAACTAAAACTACTCTTTGCCAAGTTCCTAAAATTAAACTTTTGTTTTCAAATGGTAAAATTAGAGAAGTGCCAATAATTGAAGACATTATATGATCACCAACATGAGCAGGGTTATGAGGATGTCGATAATTTAATTTAGGAATCATATTTTCAAAAGCATCAAGCATATCTAAATCTGTGCCAGGATCTAAATCAGCCGTTGTTAAGGCACAAGTTGTATGAAGAACAAAAAGAAAAATTAAACCAGAATCTTTTTCTTGTTTTTGTAAAATTTCATTTATTTTGTCAGTTATGTTAAGCACCTCCTTTTTCTTATTAGTTTTGATGTTTATAATCATCTTACTGAATAAACTAATTATAACAAAAACAATCTTGATAAAAAATAATACTTATTAAAATTTTGCTTTATTTAATGAACTTTATCAAAAATGTTAATTAAATAGCATTAAATCTAAATTCTGTTTTATCGTGATAATTTATATTTTTTGATTTGCTTTAAAATATAATTAAGTAATGAGGGAGATTTTGAAAACATTAGTAGAATTTAGAACAACTCATCAAGAAGAAAACAAAAAAGAATTTGATAAAGCTTTTGATTTTATTATTTCTTTAATCAAAGATTATGTAAAAGGCTATAAATTAATAGAGAATAATAACTATAAAAGTTTAATTTTGTGGAAACAGGAAAAACCTGAAATTATTTATATGTGCCATTTAGATGTGGTGCCGGCCAGAGATCAAGATTTTATTTTTAGAGAAGTAAGAAATAAATATTTAGGAAGAGGAGTTTTAGATAATAAATTTGCAATTTCAGCTTTAATCGAGACATTAAGAGAGTTAAAAGATAAAAACATTAATTTTGGAGGAATTATAACCTCAGATGAAGAAATAGGTGGTTTTAATGGTGCAAATTATGTTATTAATAAATTGAAATTTTTAGGAAAAATATTTATAGTGCCTGATAGTGGTTTAAATTTTAGCTTAGAAACAGAAGCTAAAGGAGTTTTACATTTAAAAATTATTTTAAAAGGTAAAAAAGCCCATGGGTCAAGACCTTGGGAAGGAGTAAATGCTTTAGATATTTTTTTGCAAGGCTATAAAAGGTTAAGAAAAATTTTTCCTGAATATAAAAAACCTACCTGGAAACCAACTTTAAACTTAGGGAAAATATCTGGTGGACAAGCTACTAATCAAGTTTGTGATTATATGGCAGCATTTTTAGATTTTAGATATCCTTTTGGTTATAAGAAAGAGCAATTTTTAACAATTGTTAAAAAAATATTCCCCAAAGCTAAAATACAAATGATAGCAGAAGGTAGTCCAATTAAAACTGATCTTAAAAATATATATATTAAAAAATGGATTTCAATTGCAGAAAAAATTTTAAGAAGAAAAATTGAATTTACTAAATCTTATGGAGCTACAGATGCCAGATTTTTAGCGAAATATAAAATTCCTTTTATAATAATGGAGCCTAAAGGAGGAAATTATCATGCTGATAATGAATGGATTGACAAAAATTCACTAATACAATTCAAAAAAATTTTAAAAAGTTTTTTAGAACAACAATAATGGCTATTGACAATTCTTGCTAAATATTATATTCTATCTTTATAAATTTAATACTAATAAGATTGTACCCTAAAAGGGGGTGTTTCTATGTGTCGCATCCGCATGCTGTTGGGCTTTATAGTAGGAAGTATATTAATAGGATGCGGAGGAGGTGGAGGACAAAAGCACCAACCCTCTCGTCCTAATATAGTGGGATACGCAAGGATCACTATAAATTGGTTTAATAATCCTATAGATACTTCCTCCCTTCGGGGGGCAGGTATATACCAAGGTATATACCCAATACAGCAGAGATAGCAGTGATTGTAATAAAAGATGAAAACCAGAATGTGGGGGGAAGTGGAGTAATTAAAAAACCGAATAGTTATCTTGTAATAGAATTACCCGTAGGAAGTTACGTGGCGGAGGCAAAAATATACGACATAAATAATAATTTGATAGGAGGAGGAATAAGCGAGAGGTTTAATATAACAGCGAGTATAACTCAGGACGTGCGAATAATAATAACAGGAATAAATGAGCCAAATAATAATGATCGCGGGGGTGCAACAGAATTACTGTTTTCGAATAGAAAAGCAAGTATAAGTGAAGTTTTTCATAGCCCCTTCGATAATGTGGACTGGTTTAAGATTAATACGATAAATAATAAAGCATATACAATACATTTTAGCGTAATAGAAGAAAATACTCAAGATATTTGGAAAATTAAAATAAGCCTATTTAATCCTGATAATACATTGATAAAAGAGACTACTTCACCTGTTTTCAGCGTTCCGCCGCCGCCAATAACAATTAACAAACCAACCTCATCCATTGTTTATATAAGGGTTGAAGTATTATCCGGTATATTTAAGGGTTTCTATAAACTAGATATTTACGAAATAGATGTAGGGGCGGTAAGGATCACTATAGAGTAAAAACAGATTAAAAAGGCCCGTTTTAAAACGGGCCTTTTTTGACAAAGGATAAATTATTTATTATAATTAAATTATAAGTCATAATTATAAAAAATTGTTCTAAAATGGAATTAATAAATAAAAAAAAATTTTTTGTTTTAATTGCTTTGATCTTTTTACTTGCTCTTATTTTTAATTATCAAATAGGGAAAAATTTTAGATTGTATCTTGCAAATATTTTAAATCCATATAAAAGCACTTTAGAATTTACTATAAATGAAAATTCACATAATTTTGAAGCAAAAGATGAAAAATTAAACATCAAATGGCAAGGGACAAATGTGGCATTATGTGTAGCATCTTCAGATCCAGAAATAGAAGAATGGTTAGGAGAACAAGATATTAAAGGAATAAAACAAATTACAATCAATACTACAACTAAATTTACTTTAACTTGTGCTGGTCCTGGTGGTTTAATTGCAAAAGAAATTTCTGTTAATTTAATATCTAAAAAGGAAGTAGAATTGAAGCCAATTTTCAAAAAAATAGAATTTCAAAAAGTTGAAGAGAGAAAAGAAAAAGAAGAGAAAAAAATAAAAACAATCTTTAAAAAAGCTCCAGTTAAAATCACAGCAAAAACCATAACACCTGAACAAAAAATAACAACATCCCTTGAAACACAAATTTTACCAGCACCTTCTTTATCCTTCAAAATCAATAATGCTGAAAAAGATATTAACATAAAACCAGATGAAAAAATTACAATTATATGGGAAGCTAAAAACGTAAATAAATGTTTAGCTTTCTCTAGTCCGCTTAATAATGAATGGAGGTCTTTTATTGATAATGAAGGTTCAAAAACTATAGAAAAAATAAACCAAAACACACTTTTTGGAATATTCTGTACTTATGCAAGAGGTTATCTTAGTAAATCTATTAATGTAAATGTATATATTCCTAATCCTTTGAAAGTTGAAATAAAAGCTAATGATCAATCAGATAGTGTATTAGTGCCATATAATTCCAATGTAACTTTAGCATGGAGTACAGAAAATGCAGAAAAGTGTGAAGCTATTTCAAATCCTGAAATTGAAAATTGGAAAGGAGAAATTCCTTTGTCTGGGAAAAGGTCAACCGCTAATTTAACTAAAGATACAAAATTTACTATAAGATGTTTTAATAAATATCAAACTTTAGAAAAAACCATAGAAGCAAAAATTATTTTTGTAGGAGTTGGCGGCGGAGGAGCAATATTACCTACAAACCCTCCAAGTGGAGGTGGTGCTTCTGGAGGCAATACTCCTCCCCCATCTATTTCTGTTAATTTAAAAGTTAATAATCAAGAAGGACCTATTTCTGTAAATAAAGGAGAAAATATAACTCTAAGTTGGTCTTCAAATAAAGCAAAATCTTGCACTGTTTCTGCAAGTCCTTATTATCCTGAATGGAGTGGGTTTAAAGAACCTCAAGGAAGTGTAACTATTAATTTAAATAAAGGAGGAACAACAACATTTTCTATATCTTGTGTAGATGAAAATGGCAATGATGCTACTGATCAGGTTATAGTTTATGTAAAAGAGATTGTTTTAAATAAATTTGTTGACCTTAAAGTAAATGGACAAGATAATATAAAAATAAATAAAGGAAATAATATTAACGTTAAATGGACTTCTAATGAGGTAACATCTTGCACTGTTTCTGCAAACCCCCCCTTACAAGGATGGAGTGGCACAAAACCAACAAGTGGTGAAACAACACTCGGCCCTATTAATGCAAAAACAACCCTTTCTATAAGTTGTATAGATGAGGCTGGTAATGATTATACAGATCAAGCTGTAATTGATGTTGAATAATTGACAATTATTTGTAAAAATTTTATAATTAAAATAACATTCTAAACGGAGGTGGAAGGGAATGAAGAAGGCGTTAGCGTTGTTGTTAATTTTATATGGTTGTGGGGGCAATAACAATAATTATGTAAATAATATGGCTCCTAAAGAAATAAGAGAAATTTATATTGCACCAAATATAGAAATAACATACCAATTTAATAATAAAGAATATACAAGAATGAAGATAATATCAAAATAATAGAATATATATTCAAATTTTAGAGAATGAAAAAAATAATTTATGAAAATGAAAATACAATAGGTTTAGAAATACGTATTAATAAAGGCTTGATTAAAATAATTAAAATAAAGAGCAAAGGAGAAGAAACAGAAGAAACAAAAATAGAAATTTTACTATATTAATTAGCCTAAATTAAAAGACGGTAATAAATTGCCCACGTCTTATTTTTTATAATTTAATTAATGAATTTGGTTTTAGATATAGGTGGAACAACAACAAAATTTTCCTATTTTGATTCTTTTAGTAAATTAAAAAATAATTTTAAAAAAATTCAAACTTTGGCTAAATATAATAATTTTTTAAATTTTTTGAGAACTGAATTTAGGAATCTGAAGTTTAAAAAAGTATGTATAAGTTTTGCTGGGATGATAGACAAAGAAAAAGGCAAAATAATAAAAGCTCCTAATATTATAGATTATCAAAACAGATTTATTAAGAGAGATTTTGAAAAAATATTTAAGTGTAAAGTTTATTTAGAAAATGATGCAGCCTTAGCTGCTTTAGGAGAAAGTATTTATGGAAATGGCAAAAATTATAAAATAATAGCTTATATTACATTAAGTACAGGCATTGGAGGAGCAAAAATTGTGAATAAGAAAATAGATGAAAATTTATTTGGCTTTGAACCCGGTCATAGCTTATTTTTGTTAGATTTTTCTAAAGTTGAATTTGAGGAATTAGAAAAATTAATTTCTGGTAAGGCAATTGAAAGAATTTTCGAAATTAAACCTGAAAATATAAAGGATAAAAATTTTTGGAAAATAATAAATAAAATTTTTTCTGGTTTTTTAGTAAATGTAGCTTTATTTTGGTCGCCAGAGGTAATTATAATTGGTGGTTCATTAGCTAAAAGCTTAGACTTTGATTTATTAAAAATAAGTTTTGAAAACCTAAAAACAATGCCATTTAAAATAAAAATATTAAAATCAAAATTAGAAGACTTATCTGCTCTTTATGGAGGTTATTACTTGTTAAATTATTTCAAATAGTTAAAAACTAACAAAAATTCATTTTTCTTTCCCCCATTAATTTTTTATAATTTAATTATGAAGAAAAAGGTTTTTGTTCTAATGTCAGGAGGAGTAGATTCCTCTGTCGCTGCTGTTATATTAAAAATAGAAGGCTTTGATGTTATTGGAGTGCATTTAAAAATATCAAAATTCTGTAATCCTCAAGACGAAGAAGATGCAAGAGCAGTCGCTAATATTTTAAATATCCCCTTTTATGTAATTGACATTACAAAAGAATATCAAGAAACAATAGCTTTAGATACCATAAAAAATTATGCTATAGGCCTAACTCCTAATCCAGATGTATTATGTAATAGATTAATAAAATTTGGTTATGTTTATGATTTTTTAAAGAAATTAGGAATGGATTATATAGCAACAGGACATTATGCTAAAAAAGAAAAAATAGATAATGAAGAAGTAATAAAAATTCCTAAAGATAAGAATAAAGATCAAACATATTTTTTGTGGAGCATTAAAAAACAAAGAATAAAAAGAATTCTATTCCCCTTGGGTGATTTTACTAAAGAAGAAGTTAGAAAATTGGCCAAAGATTTCAATTTGCCAGTAGCTGAAAAAAAAGACAGTCAAGGAATATGCTTTTTAGGACCTATAAAATTAATAGATTTTTTAAGAGAATTTTTGCCTGAACATAAAGGGTTAATTCTAAATACTAAAGGAGAAATATTAGGTTATCATTCAGGATATTATTTTTTTACTGAAGGACAAAGACACGGCTTAAATATTAAAAAGGGTGATGGTCCTTATTATGTTGCCTTAAAAGATCCGAAAACGAATTATTTAATTGTGGCTAAGAACGATGAAAAAATTTTATATTCTAAAAAAATTAAATTAAAAAATGTTAATTTATTAGTCAGTAAAAAATTTATAGATAAAATTAAAAAAGAAAATAAAATACAAATTTTAAGTAGATGCAGATATAGACATCCGTTAATAAAATCTGTTTTTGATTTAAAAACTAAAATTTTAGAATTTAAAGTTCCTGTTAAAGCGACAGCTTTAGGTCAAAGCGCAGTTTTTTATTATGATGATATTTTATTAGGAGGTGGAATCATAGATAAAAGGTTATAATAAAAGATTATGAGATAATAAAAAAATGAAATCAGAAGAAATAAGAAAATATTTTTTTGAATTTTTCGAAAAAAGAGGTCATAAAATTATACACTCTTCATCTTTAATTTCAGAGGATGATCCTTCTGTGCTTTTAACTACAGCTGGTATGCAGCAATTCAAAAAATATTTTACTAAAGAAAAAGATGCAATGGTTGATTTTGGTACTCAACGAGTAGCTTCAATCCAAAAATGTTTTAGAACTACAGATATAGATGAGATAGGAGATGAAAGACATTTAACTTTTTTTGAAATGTTAGGTAATTTTTCTTTTGGTCCAATAATAAACGATGATCCAAACGATTTTGGTACAGGTGGATATTTTAAAAAAGCATCAATTTATTGGACTTATGAATTTTTAACATCTTTGGGGATAAAAATAGATTTTGTAAGTGTATTTAAAGGTGAAAATAATATTCCTTTTGATGAAGAAAGTTATAAAATTTGGAGGGAAATTGGTTTTAATGATGAAAGAATAAGAAAATTTGGCAAAGAAGATAATTTTTGGGGACCAACAGGAGAAGAGGGACCCTGTGGCCCAACTACCGAAATATATGCAGAGAACATAGAAATTTGGAATTTGGTTTTTAATGAATATTACCAAGATAGAAATAGAAAATTAGCAAAATTGCAATATCCTGGAGTAGATACTGGAATGGGATTTGAAAGATTAATGAAAGTTTTGCAGAAAACTCCAACAATTTTTGAAACTGATTTATTCGAACCTTTAAGAAGTTATATTTTAAATGAAAATCCAAATATTAATGAGAGAGATTTAAGAATCATTTTAGACCATATAAGAGGAAGTGTATTTTTAATTGCTGATGGAGTAAGACCAAGTAATTTAGAAAGAGGATATGTGTTAAGAAGAATTTTAAGAAGGTTAATGTTGAAATTGAAAATTTGGAATATTTTAGATAAAAAAGATAAATTTATAAAAGCTGTAGTTGAAAAATTTAAGGATATTTATAAAGAATTAGAAAATTATGTTAAAATAAAAGAAGTAATGGATAAAGAGCTTGGAGGATTTCAAAAAACCTTAGAAAGGGGGTTAAAGGAGTTTAATAGAAAAATAAGGGGGGATGAAACAGACGAAGAATTAGCTGAGAAACTATTTTTGTTATATACCTCTCACGGCATTCCTTTAGATATTTCTAAAGAGCTTTTAAGAGCAAGGGAGAGAGAAATAACACTTAAAACATTAGAAGTATTTAATAATTTATTTAAAGAACATCAAAAAATTTCTAAAAATCAAAATATGTAAAAATGGCACAAGAAGAAAGAGAATATTTATATCTAAAAGGCACAGAAGAACTTGGGGATGTTGTTGATGCTATAAAAAATGTAGAAACTAAAGAGATAGTTTTAGTTGTTCCTCGCAATACTAGGTGTTTACTACATCCTACTAATTTAGAAATTTTAAAACATGAAGCTAATAAACATAGAAAAAAATTATATATAAGCACAGAAGACGAAAGGTTATCTAGCTTGGCAAAAAGCCTAGGAATAGAACTTTTTCTTGAAGATTTTGAATATGAAGAAGCTACGAAAATTGTTACAGATATTATACCTCCTTCAAAAGTTAAGCCTAAAATAGTTGTAAAATCAGAATCTAAGACTAAATCTACTCCTCGACAAAAAAGCTCTACAAAAAGGCTATTAGCTGGCATTGTGATAACAATTCTTATCATTATTGCTTTAATATCTGTATCAAACTTAAACGCCTCTGCTAATATTGAAATTTACCTAAAAAAACAAAAAGTTCCTTTTGAAGAAAGAATTATTTTAGATCCTAATTCTAGCTCATCCGATTTGGAAAAAGGCATATTACCAGCAGAATTTATAGAAATTACTAAAAACCATACAGTAAAACAGGCTACTTCAGGAACAAAAGCTGCTAAACCTAAACCATCTGGAAAAATAATGCTTATCAATGAAGATCGAGAAAATTCAATTTCTATAATACAAGGAACACGAATTCAATCAGAAAAGGGAAATATTTATAGAACAACTGAAAGAATTTATTTAGAACCAAAATCTTCAAAAGAAGTTTATGTAATTTCGGAAAAACCAGGAGCTGAATACGAAATAACAGACCTTAATGCTACCTTTACAATACCAGGCTTAATAGGTACAAGATGGGAAAACTTAATAAAAGTTAAATTAGTGGAACCAATTATAACAGGTGAAGATGTTAAAGTAGTTACAGTAGATGATATTAATAAAGGAAAAATTACTTTAGAGAAAGAATTAAAAGAGACAATTCTACAAGAATTAGCAATTAAATATAAGGATTATATTTTTCCTGATGATGTAAATTTGGTTGATACTAAAATCTTAGATATATCTCATTCTGTTGGACAGTCAGCTAAAGAAATTATAATCACTGGTACAGGCAAATTGCAATCAGTAGGTGTAAAAAAATCTAAATTCGAAGAATTTATCAAAGATTTCATTTCTAAGGCTAATTTAAAAGAAAATAAAGATTCAAGTATTCTTGATATAAAAATAAATAAAGTAAAATTATTGAATTTTGATATGAAAACAAAGTCTGCCACTGTCTTAGTAGAAGGAGAATTAACTGCTCAAGCTTATTTAAATGCAAAAAAATTAATTGAAAAATTAGCAGGAAAAAATTTAACTGAAGTTCGAAGAATATTTAATGAATATCCTATGATTGAAAAAGCAGAGCTTACAATAAAGCCTTTTTGGGTAAATAATTTACCTTTTGATATTTCTAAAATTAATGTTAAAATAAAATAAAGAAAAGAGAGTCGTCGTATTAAGCTATATTAGCAAAAATGGACAAACCAGTATATGTAGAGGTTTTAGAAACAATTATTAAAAATTTGGTTAATAATCCAGAGGCAGTAAAAATAACAAGGTCGCTAGATGAATTAGGAGTATTGTTAAAAATAAAAGTACATCCCCAAGATATGGGCCTTTTAATTGGGAGAAGGGGTGAGATGATTAAAGCTATTAAAACAATTATGAGAGCTATAGGTATTAAAAACTACGCTAGAATTAATATAAAAATCGAAGAACCCCGACCTGTTTCTTCAATGAAAACTGCTACAGATCAAATTATTGAAGAATTGAAAGAGTCTTAATTAAATGCCCAAAATACGGTTTGATATATTAACCCTATTTTCTGAATCTTTTTCGTATTTGAATCAATCTATCTTAAAAAGAGCACAAGAAAAGGGAATTATTGAAATAAAAATTTGGAATTTAAGAAATTTTGCTTTGGACAAACATAAAACAACTGATGATTATCCTTATGGAGGAGGACCTGGAATGGTTTTAAAAATTGAGCCTATATATTATGCTATTGAAAAAATTAAACAAAGTTTTAGAACTAAAAAAAGGAAAATAATTTTAACTGATTTAAGAGGAAAAATTTTTAATCAAAATATAGCGAGGGAGTTATCAAAAGAAAAACAAATAATAATTGTTTGTGGGCATTATGAAGGAGTAGATGAAAGGGTAAAAAAAATTGTTGATATGAGTTTATCTATAGGAAAATATGTATTAACTGGTGGAGAGTTACCTGCTATGGTGATAATCGATGCAATTTCAAGACACATTAAAGGAGTTCTTAAAAATCCCGAGTCTTTAGAAGAAAAAAGATTTAACAAACTATTAAGCATTCCTATTTATACAAGACCAGAAGTATTTATAACTAAAGAAGGTAAAAAATTAAAAGTTCCTAAAGTTTTGCTTTCTGGCAATCATAAAAAAATAGAAGAATGGAGGGGAAAACACGCTAAAGAAATTAAAATTTAATTTAAATTTATGATTATAGTTCTCACTGGAGCATCTTGAAGATATATAAATCTTTTTTGTAAGAAATTCCTTATGTTATCAGCTGCCTCAAACTTTTTTTGTTTTCTCAAGCTCTCTCTTTTTTTGATGAGTTTTAGTAATTTTTTGTCTAATTTTGTCCAAGGATAAAAACATAAAAATATTGCATCTAAATCTTTGAAAAGTTTTAATAATTCTTCATTGGTTTCTTTATTTTTTTCTATTTTATTTATTTCCTCAAGAAGAAGATTTATAACTTTTGCAGTATTAAAATCATCTTCCAAAGATTTTTGAATTTCCCTCTTGAGTTTTTTATAGCTTATTTTTTTATTTTGTTTAAAAAATTTAAATTTTGAAACAAATTCATTAATTTTTATATATTTATACCAAAGGTCATTAACAGTATTTTGGTTATAATCTATAATTGCTCTCCAGTGGTGAGCGAGGATGAAAAACCTCAAAAATCTTAGAGGAAAACCCTTAGTAAAATCTCTAATAGTAATAAAGTTACCCAAAGATTTTGACATTTTTTTCCCATCAACATATAAAAGATTAACATGCATCCAAATCTTAACAAATGGTTTTTTCCCTGAAGCTGCCTCTTGTTGCGCAATTTCACATTCATGATGAGGAAAAATTAAATCTATCCCACCTCCATGAATATCGTATTGTTCTCCAAAATATTTTTCTGTTATTGCTGTATCTTCTATATGCCATCCAGGTCTGCCATATCCCCACGGAGCTTTCCATATAGGTTCAAATTTGTTTTGCTCTGTTCTACCTTTCCATAAAGCAAAATCTAAAGGATCTTCTTTTTCCTCGCTTTTTTCTATATTTTGTAATTGATTTATATCTTGATTAGATAATTTCCCATAATCTTTAAACTTTTTTGTTCTAAAATAAACTGAACCGCTTTTAGTAACATACGCATATGATTTTTCTATTATCCTTTTAATTTGTTTTATGACGACATTAATATGTTGCGAGGCTCTGGCGAATTTATCTACTGCAATTTTTAATGATTGTATGTCTTTTAAAAATTCTTTTTCATATTTTCTTGCAATGTAAAAAGACGACCTATTAAGTGTTTTAGCTTTATTAATAATTTTGTCATCCACATCAGTGATATTCATTAAGAATTTAACTTTATAGTGATTTTTTCTTAAAAATCTGACAAATGAATCGAAAAAAACATAAATCCGAGCATGTCCTATGTGGCTCAAATCATATACGGTTGGTCCACAAACAAACAATTTTAAATTTTTATTTTTGATTGCTGACTTTCTTTTTGTCAATGAATTGTAAATTTTTATCATTTTGTTTTATAATTTTAATATAAATGGCAGAACAATTTCAACATTTAAAGAAGGGCGAGAAAGAATTTATAAAGCATTTTGAAGAACATCCACATTTTGAAAGTTTAAGAACCCAAGAAAAATCTAAAGAAGAAGCTAAAAAAGAAATATCAGAATTTTTGAAAAGCTTAACCGAAGAAATAGCCAAAATACCAGAAATAAAAAAAGAAGCAGAAATACATCATGAATCTTTAGAAAATTTATCATCTGTATTAGCCCAAGCCGTTTATATAGCTCTTGAAGAGGGAATTTTAGAAGGATTAGCATTTGTTAAAAAATTAAGAAACCCATACTTGTTAGATCAGTACCACGATTTGTTAGCAGGCCATTTTTATGATTTATTAATAAAACAAGGTAAATTAAAAACAATAAAATGAATTTTGTTCAAGAATTTATAACGACACATAAAATTTCTTTCCCACCCTTTCTTGTTTACTTAAGTGGCTTTATTAGTGGTTTTGTTGGATTTTTATTAATTTATTTTACTATCCTTCTTTTAAAAAGATATATAGAATATCAAAAAATAAGAGTATCACTAAATTATGCTTTATTACTTGTGGAACTACCTAAATATCATTATTTGCCTAAAACTGAACCTCAAGTAAAAGTTATAGAAGAAATAAACAATTTCGAAAACTTTATAAATTCTTTCACTAATATAAAACAACCTATTATTTTTGAAATAGCCACTCCTCATTATGAAGAAGAGATATTCTTTTATGTAAGTGTTCCTAAAAAATATGTGCAGCAAATTCAAAAAGCTATAAAAGCATTTTGGCCAGGATCAGGGGTTTTATTAATAAAAGAAGATTACAATATTTTTAATCCTGAAGGAGTTGTTTTAGGTTCTTATATAAAAATAAAGAATCATTATTTTAGACCCATCAGAACCTACAAAGAAATTGCTATAGGAAATATAGATACCTTAGATGCATTTTTAGCAGCTTTTAATAAACTTAAAAAAGAAGGAGAAGGCTTAGCTTATCAAGTTATCATTAAACCTCTAGGAGGTAAAGAAGTTAAAAAAATCAAAAAAACTTTAGAAAAATTAAAAGAAGGAAAATCTTTTGAAGAAGCTATAAGCCATAAAGAATTTTTAAAAATTTTTCAAACTAAAGAAGAAAAAGAGAAAAAAGGAGCTGAAGAAAAGAAAAAAATGATCGATGAGCATCTTATAAAGAATATAGAAAATAAAATGTTAAAGCCATTTTTCAATGTTAATATAAGAATTTTAATGGCTGCAAATAATGTATTTGAAGGAGAGGAAATAATGTCAACTATAGAAGCAGCCTTTCATCAATTTATTAATCCTGGGATAAATGAATTTACTATTAATAGAGTAAAAGGAAGAAAACTTTCTAATCTTATTTATGAATTTTCTTTTAGATTATACAATCCTTCTCAGAGCATTATATTAAATTCTGAAGAAATAGCATCAATTATTCATTTTCCAACTTCTTATTCTAAATCTCCTTTAATTCATTGGCTAGCTTCAAGATCAGCACCACCACCCTCAAATCTGCCTTCAGAAGGTGTAATTTTAGGAGAAAATAATTATCAAGGAAATAGAGTGTTGGTAAGGATTAAAAGAAATGATAGAAGAAGACATATATATGTAATAGGGCAAACTGGAACAGGTAAGACAACACTTTTAAAAAATATAGCTATGCAAGATTTGGAAAATGGAGATGGTTTATGTTTTATAGATCCACATGGAGATGTTGCTCAAGAGCTTTTAGGTTTGATTCCAGTAAATAGAAGAGATGATGTGATATATTTTAGCCCAGGAGATATAAGAAGACCTATAGGCCTGAATATTTTAGAATATGATCCAACTTATCCAGAACAAAAAACTTTTATTATTAATACTTTAATTGAAATAATTGATAAAATCTATAATCTTCAGCTTACAGGTGGTCCTATGTTTGAACAGTATTTAAGAAATGCATTACTTTTAATAATGGATGATCCATCTTGGGGTTATACTTTATTAGAAGTTTCTCGAGTATTTGTTGATGAAAAATTTAGAGAAGAACTTTTAAGGAAATGTAAAAACTACCCCGTGATAGAATTTTGGACAAAACAAGCGCCTGTTGTTGGGGGTGAACTTTCTTTGCAGAATATGATTACTTGGATAACATCAAAACTTAATCCTTTTATAACTAATGATTTTGTAAGACCTATTATAGCTCAACCAAAATCAAGTATTAATTTTAGACATGTGATGGATAATAAAAAAATTTTAGTTGTTAATCTTTCTAAGGGTAAAATTGGTGAAACAAGTGCCTATCTTTTGGGTATGATTTTAGTAGCTAAAATATTAACAGCTACATTTTCAAGAGTAGATATACCAGAAGAGCACAGAAAAGATTTTTATCTATTTATAGATGAGTTTCAAAATTTTGCTTTTAAAGGAATAGCATCAATTTTATCTGAAGCTAGAAAATATAGACTTTCAATGGTATTAGCTCATCAATATATAAAGCAATTACCAGAAGAAATTGCCTCTGCTGTTTTTGGTAATGTTGGAACAATTATGTGTTTTAGAGTAGGTACTGAAGATGCTGAATTTTTAGAAAAACAATTTGCTCCTGTATTTACAAAAGTAGATTTGGTAAATATTCCCAATTACAATTTATATATCAAACTTTTGATAGATGGATATGTATCTGATCCCTTTAATATTAAAACACTACTTCCTAAACCGGCTGATTTTTCTTTAGCAGAAAAAATAAAAGAACTAAGCGCATTGAAATACGGAAGGCCCTTGGAAGAAATAGAAGTAGAGATAGAAGAAAGATATAAACATGTAAAATCTGGATTTATATAAATATTAATTTAAAAATATACTTTTTTGTAACAAATTAAGCTCTTGTCTAAATTACCCTTTTTATTTATAATTTTTTATAAATTAAGATTTTTTAAAAATGCCCAAGCAGAAATTATATTTAGGTAGAGCTTGGTATGCAATTCATACAGTAATAGGATTTGAGGATATTGTAGCTGAGGCTATTATGAAAAGAGCCGAAGCTTTTGATATGAAAGATAAAATTTTTAATGTCTTAGTACCTAAAGAAAAAGTTTGGGAAGTCAGAGGAGGGAAAAGAGAATTAGTTGAGAAAAAACTTTACCCTGGATATGTTTTTATAGATATGATAGTCACTGATGATTCATGGTATTTAGTGAGAAATACTCCCAAGGTAACTGGTTTTATAGGAGCTGGAACTACACCCTTACCACTTGATCCTAAAGAAATGGAAGAAATTTTAAAAAGGGTTAAATCTGAAGAAGCTCCTATTGAAATGGATATAAAAACAAATGATCTTGTAGAAATAACGCAAGGAGTGTTTAAGGGCTTACAAGGTAAAGTCATAGAAGTAGATAAGGAGAAAGGAAGATTAAAAGTCGTAGTTTCAATTTTCAATAGAGAGACACCGGTCGAAGTTGACTTTTTACAAGTGAAAAAATTATAAAAATGGAAAAAGAAATAAAAGCTAAAGTAAAATTAATTATTCCAGCAGGAGAAGCAACTCCTGCACCCCCTATTGGTCCTTCTTTAGCTCAATACGGAATTAATATTGGAGAATTTTGTAATAAATTTAATGAAGCATCTAAGGAATTTAAAGGAATGAAGATTCCTGTTGAGATAACAATTTATGAAGATAGAACTTTTGATTTTGTACTTAAAAAACCACCAGTAAGTGCATTAATCAAAAAATATTTAAAAATAGAAAAGGGTAGCAGTGAAGCAGGAAGAAAATTTGTAGGGAAGTTATCAAAAGAAGATTTAAGAAAAATCGCAGAAGAAAAATTACCAGATCTAAACACTGATAATATTGAAAAAGCGATAGAAATAGTAAAAGGAACAGCAAGAAGTATGGGAGTAAAAATAGAATAAGGAGCCAAACGGCCCCTTATTTTTTTGTATCTTTTAAGATTCTATAAGTTGTTTAATCTCCTCCTAAATCCTCTTGGCTATATTTCACCTCAATTTTTAATTTGTTAGTTATATAAAAGCAATATATAATTATTGAAAGGTAAAATGAGAAACCAAGAAATTGCTAAACTTTTAAGGATGATGGCAGCTTATCTTGAAATGAAAGGAATTGCCTTTAAGCCTCAAGCATACGAAAAAGCAGCCTATTCTGTTGAATCATTAGATGAAGATATAGAAGAATTTGTTAAAAGGGCAGGGAAGGAAGGCTTAAAAAATTTACCTGGTATAGGAGAATCTATAGCAGAAAAGATAATAGAATATTTAAAAACTGGTCAAATAAAAGAATTAGAAGAACTAAAAAAGGAGGTACCAGTAGATATAGAAACTTTAACTTCAATTGAAGGGGTAGGGCCAAAAACAGTTTATAAACTTTATAAGGCACTAGGAATTAAAACCCTAGAAGATTTAGAAAAAGCTTGTAAGGAACACAAAATTAGGCGCCTTCCTGGATTTGGTCCTCAAAGCGAAGAAAAAATTCTAAAAGGAATAAAATTTTATAAACAAGGCGGAGGAAGATTTATTTTAGGCTTTATTATTCCTTTAGTAGAAAAATTAGTGGAATATTTAAAAGCTCATCCTAATGCTAAACAAGTAATTCCTGCAGGTTCTTATAGAAGAAGAAAAGAAACAGTAGGCGACATTGATATTTTAGCTATTTCTGATAAACCAGAAGAGATAATGGATCATTTTGTTAATTTTCCTGAAGTAGAATATATTCATGCAAAAGGGCCTACAAAAACTATGGTAAGGCTAAAAATAGGTTTAGATGTGGATTTGAGAGTTGTAGAAGAAGAAAGTTTTGGAGCAGCATTAGCATATTTTACTGGTTCAAAAGATCATAATATTGCTATGAGAGAGTTAGCAATGAAAAAAGGATGGAAATTAAATGAATATGGTTTATTTGACGAAAAAGGTAAAAAAATAGCTGGGAAAACAGAAGAGGAAATATATAAAAAATTAGATTTGGAATGTATACCACCAGAATTAAGAGAAAATAGAGGAGAAATACAATTAGCCCTACAAAAGAAATTACCTAAATTAATAGAGTATGGAAGTATAAAAGGTGATTTACAAGTTCAAACTAATTGGACAGATGGAGGAAATAGTATAGAAGAAATGGTTGAAGAAGCTATAAAAATGGGCCTAAAATACATATGCATAACAGACCATACTAAATCTTTAGCTGTTACTGGTGGTTTAGATGAAGAGAAATTGTTAAAACAAATGGCTTATATAGATCAATTAAATCAAAAGTATAAAAATACAATTAGAATATTAAAGGGGGCAGAAGTCAATATTCAAAAAGATGGTAAACTAGACATTTCCGATGAGGTTCTTTCAAAATTAGATTTTGTAGGAGCAGCTATTCATACACACTTCAATTTGCCTAAATCAGTACAAACCGAGAGGTTAATAAAAGCTATGCAAAATCCTTATGTAGATTGCATTTTTCATCCCACAGGAAGAGTAATAAATAAAAGGCCTCCTTATGAAATAGATATAGATAAAGTGATTGAAGAAGCTAAAAAAACTAATACTATTTTAGAAATTGATGCTTATCCAGACAGGTTAGACTTAAAAGATGAGCATATTAAAAAATGTATAGAAAAAGGTATTAAATTAGTTATAGATTCTGATGCGCATTCTTTTTTACATTACCAATATTTAGATTTAGGAGTATCTCAAGCAAGAAGAGGTTTTGCTACAGCCAAAGACATTTTGAATACTTTAGAAGTTAATGATTTTCTAAAAGCGCTTCCTAAAAGAAACAAATAGTGAAAAACTCCTATTGAAATTAAATTATTATTAAAATAAAATTATTAAATGAAAAACGTTTTAATGATCGGTTGGGAATTGCCTCCATTCAATAGTGGGGGGCTTGGAGTTGCTTCCTATTATTTGGCTTTACATTTATCTAAAAAAGTTAATTTAATATTTACCTTGCCTAAAAATTTGCCAATTAAAAATTGTCCTTTTAAAATTTTATTTGCCGATGATGAAATCAAGGTTTTAAAAGGATATTTAAAATATAAAGGAATAATTGTCAATGGTTTTTTAGAAGAAGTTTTAACCTATGGAATAAGATTACTTCAAAAAATTAAAGAAGAAAAAATAAAAGTAGATATTATTCATGCACACGATTGGTTAGGATCAGTTGCCGGTGCTTTTTTAAAAGATAATTTAAATAAACCTTTCATTGTTCATGTTCATGCAACAGAGATTGAAAGAACAGGCAACAATCCTAACCCCTTGGTTTATCATTTAGAAAAAGAATGTTTTACTAAAGCTGATTTGATTATATCAGTTAGTCACCTTACTAAAAAAATTATTTCAGAATTTTATGAAATACCTTCTTCTAAAATAATTTCACTACCCAACGGAATAGATTTAGAAATCCCTCCTAATAGAACCCCCCATTTTATTTTAGAATTAAAAAAACAAGGATATAAAATAGTTTTATTTGTTGGAAGATTAGTTTTACAAAAAGGACCTGATTATTTTGTTAAAACCTTAAAATATGTTTCTAAATTTATACCCAAAGTAAAATATGTTATTGTTGGTACTGGAGATATGTTCCCTTCTTTAATTAAGATTGCTTACGAAGATGGAGTTTTAGATAAAATAATCTTTGCTGGTTTTTTGAGAGACGAAGATTTATGGGGTATCTATAAATATTCAGATGTTTTAGTAGCACCTTCTGTTTTTGAACCTTTCGGTTTAGTTCCTCTTGAAGCAATAAAATTAAATGTTCCGGTTATTATTTCTAAAACAACTGGATTAGGAGAATATTTAGATAATTGCTTAAAGGTGGATTTTTGGGATGTACAACAAATATCAAATTTTATTGTTGGCGTTTTGAAGTATACACCTTTAAAAAATGAATTAATTTCAAACTCATTTAATGAGTTATATAAATTTAATTGGGAAAATAGAGCAGATAAATTAGTAGAAATTTATTCCTCTTTATAAAAATGCCTTCTGTATGTTTTTATTTCAAAGTTCATCAACCCTTTAGAGTTAGAAATTATACTGTTTTTGATATAGGAAATAACGAGAATTATTTTGATGATGAAAGAAATAAAGCATATTTAGAAAGAATAGCAAATAAATGTTATCTTCCTACTTTAAAACTTCTTTATGAACTAATCAAAGAAACTAATTTTAGATTTAAAGTAAGCTTTGGGATAACAGGAACTTTGATAGAACAATTAAAATTATGGCAACCCGAAGTTATTGAATTATTTAAAAAAGTAGCCAGTACAGGATGCGTTGAATTTACGGGAGAGACATATTATCATTCTCTCGCTTGTCTTTACTCTAAAGAAGAGTTTATTCATCAAATTAATATGCACAAAAAAATAATAAAAGAAAACTTCAACCAAATTCCTAAGGTATTTTCTAATACTGAACTAATTTATTTTGATGATTTAGAAGATATATTAGAAAAATCGGGTTTTAAAGGAATAATTACAGAAGGCGTGGACTGGATTTTAGGTTGGAGATCTCCTAATTTTGTCTACCAATCACCTAAGGGTAAAATTAAAATACTTTTAAGAAATTATAAGCTTTCTGACGATATTAGTTTTAGATTTTCTTCTCATGATTGGGATGAATGGCCTCTAACAGCCGATAAATTTTCTTATTGGATATTTCAATTTAATGGAAATGGTGAGGTTATTAATCTTTTTATGGATTTTGAAACATTTGGCGAACATCAATGGGCAGAAACAGGGATATTTGATTTTTTAGCTACAATACCCTTTGAAATACTTAAACAAAGAGATTTAAATTTCCTTACTCTTTCTGAAGCAATTGAACTTTATCCTGCACGTGGCGTTTATTCTTCTTTATATCCTATAACTTGGGCGGATACAGAAAGAGATTTAACTGCTTGGTTAGGTAATGAAATGCAAAAAGATGCCGCACAAAGAATCTATGCTTTAGAGATATTTATGAAAAATAAATCAGAGGACATAAAAAATATATGGAGAAAACTACAAACCGCCGATCACTTTTATTATATGTGTACAAAATGGTTTGCTGATGGAGATGTGCATAAATATTTTAATCCCTATGAAAGCCCATATGTAGCATATCTAAATTATAGAAATATTTTAGAAGATTTATATCTTAAACTGAAAATATCTTAAAATTATCCAACCTAAAATGGACATTGTAAATTTAAAAGAAATTATAGAAAATGAAGGCAATAGACCTATTGAAGAGGTTTCTATTATTGAACTTGTCCACAATTTAATTAAATACTCTTATAAAGTTAGAGCTTCTGACATCCATATTGATCCCCAAGAAGATGCTTTAGTAATAAGGGCAAGAATTGATGGAGTTTTGTATAAAATATTTACTTTTAAAAAAGATATTCAAGATGAGATAATTGCAAGAATAAAAATCTTAGCAGGCCTGAGAACCGATGAACATAACGCACCTCAAGATGGAAGATTTAAATTTTTTGATACGGTAGAAAATATAAAATTTGATATAAGAGTCTCTATAATGCCCACTTATTATGGAGAAAATGCTGTTTTAAGACTTTTAACTCACAAGGAAACCTCTTTTACCCTAGAAACTTTAGGATTTTCAGAAAGAGATTTACAGGTTGTTCAAGAAGCTATTAAAAAACCTTATGGAATGATTTTGGTAACAGGACCAACTGGATCTGGGAAAACAACTACACTTTACACTATTTTGAAAGTTTTAAATACAGAACATATTTCAATAATTACTTTAGAAGATCCTGTAGAATATTCTATACCTGGTATTACACAAATCCAAGTTAATCCTCAAGTAGGATTAGTATTTTCAAAAGGTTTAAGAGCAATTTTAAGACAAGATCCCAATGTTATCATGGTAGGAGAGATAAGAGATCAGGAGACTGCTGATATAGCTATTAATGCAGCTTTAACCGGACATCTTCTTTTATCTACTTTACATACTAATGATGCTTCTACAGCATTGCCACGATTATTAGAAATGGGTGCCGAACCGTTTTTGATAGCCTCGACTGTAAATGTAGTTATAGCGCAAAGGTTAGTAAGAAAAATATGTGAAAAATGTAAAGCAGGAATGAAACTTAAAGAAACAGAAATTTTATCCATCTTAGAAAGTATAGGCTATGATTTAACTACTGAAAATATTAAAAAAATTAAAGATACTAAATTTTATAAAGGTACAGGATGTAGTTTTTGTAATAACACAGGCTATTATGGAAGATTAGGAATTTTTGAAGTTTTACATATAAGCCCTGCAATTAAAGAAGCAATAATGAAAAAAGAAGATAGTAGTAAAATAAAATCTCTTGCTTTAAAAGAAGGAATGACTAAAATGATTCAAGATGGATTTTCGAAAGTTTTAAAAGGCCTAACTACTATTGAAGAGGTATTAAGAGTAATCCATGAATAAAAAACCTCTTTTTTTATATATATCTTTAGAAGACAAAATTTTATTTTGCAAAAATTTATCTATGCTTTTGAAAAGCGGGATTACTTTAACTGAATCTTTAAATATTTTGAAAGAAAATACAAAATCAAAAACCTTTAAATATATTCTTTCTATAGCTATCGAAGATGTTCAAAGGGGTCAATATTTATCTACTAGTTTTAGTAAATTTAAAAATGTGTTAGGAGAATTTTTTATTGAAATTATAAAAATTGGAGAACTTACTGGAACATTATCTGAGAATTTAGAAAAATTAGAACAAGAGCTTAAAAAAATAGAAAGCTTAAAGAGAAAAACTATTACTGTTTTAATTTATCCTGCCTTTATTATAGTAACGATGATAATAATGATGTTACTTTTGTTATATTTTGTTTTTCCTAAAATTACGCCTATATTTGAAAATTTAGGAGTTAATTTACCACTTCCCACAAGAATATTTCTTGCTATTTCTAATTTTGTGACCAAGAATGGCTTGTATATTTTTGTAGGAATATTTGTTTTATTATTTTTATTTAACTTTTCACTTCGTTATCGTCTTTTTCGATATTTTTTTCACTCTACTCTTTTAAAAATTCCCATTATATCTAATTTGGTAAAAAATTATACTTTAGCAGAATTTTCAAGAATACTTGCGCTTTTATTAGGCAGCGGAATAAAAATTGTAGAATCTTTCGAAATTTGTGCTAAAAGCATAAATAATGAAATTTATAAAAAAATTTTTAAAGAGGCGGCTGATTTTGTAACTGCTGGTCATTCTCTTCATGAATTTTTCGAAAAACATCCTAATTTGTTTTTTTATAATTTTATAAAGATGATAGAAATAGGTGAAAAAACTGGTAATTTAGAAAAAAATTTACAGTATTTAACAAAAAATTTAGAAGAAAATGTCGATATATTTTTAGAAAGATTTGTTAATATTTTAGAACCGTTAATTTTAGTGGTAATAGCTATCTTTATAGGATTTATGGCTATATCTATACTTCTCCCAATCTATGAATTATCAGAAAAATTACAACCTTAGTTTTAGCTTAATTGAAGTTTTGATCGGGATTACATTTGTTGTTATTTTAAGTTATTTAATTTATATGGGATTTATTAATTTTATGAAATTTTCTACAGCTACTAGAATACAATTACAAGCTTTAACTTTATTAGAAAATGAATTAGAATTTATAAGAAATTTGAAATACGAGGATGTTGGTATAAAAGATGGTTATCCTCGCGGCGTATTAGATCCTAAAAAAATTGTAGAATATGGCCCTTATCAATTTGAAGTAAGAACTTATGTAAAAAACATAGATGATCCTTTTGATGGTACAGTTACAAGTACTCCTAAAGATACCGCTCCAGCGGATTATAAATTGGTCGAATTAGAAATTGATTGTTTAAATTGCCCAATAAAAATTAAAACTCAAAAATTAACTTCAATAGTAGCTCCTAAGACCTTGGAAGTAACTACCAATAATGGTTCATTGTTTATTCAAGTATTTGATGCTTTTGGCAAACCTATATATGGTGCTAATGTTTTGGTAATAAATAATAAAATTGATCCATCTATAAGAATTGAAGATTATACTAATGTTGATGGGTTATTACAACTTATAGATATTCCTACAGGTACAAATGCTTATGAAATTACTGTTTCAAAACCAGGTTATTCTGTAGATAAAACATATTCTCCTAATGATCCTCATAACCCCAATCCCATAAAGCCACATGCTACAGTAATAGAACAAGGATTAACAATTATGAGTTTTTCTATTGATAAATTAAGTAATTTAAACATTTATACGCAAGATAAATTTTGTAAACCTTTAGGCAATATAGATTTCAAAATAACTGGGAGCAAATTAATTGGTACCAATCCTAATGTCCCTAAATTTTCAACTTCAACCTCTACAGATTCTAATGGATATAAATTTTTACCAGATTTAGAGTGGGATGAATATATTTTTGAAATTTTCAGTCAAAATTATATTTTAGCAGGTGCTTTACAAGTATTACCATTTAGACTTTTACCCAATAAAACTGAAACAATAAATTTAATCTTAACTACTTCATCTCCAAATTATTTGTTAGTTCAGGTTTTAGATGAAAATAATAATCCTTTAAATTTTGCTACTGTTACTTTAAGAGGTACAAATTATACCAAAACTTTGGTTACAGGAGTAAATGAAATTTTTGAAAATAATTGGCTTAATAATTATTCAGAAAAAACCGACAATATAGATTTATCATTGGGGGATATAAGATTAAAAAACTTTAATGGTATTTATCCTACGACAACAGAAGAATATTTAATTTCCAATACAATTGATTTAGGAACCTCAACTGATTCTAAGATTTTGAAAATTGAAGGGAATACTGAAGTCCCCCCAAATACTTCTTTAAAAATTCAAATAGCAGCTAACAATGATAATGCAACTTGGAACTTTTTAGGACCTGATGGAACTTCTCAAACATACTTTTTAGTTTCTCCTTATGAAAATTTAGAATTTACTACTGACAAAAGATTTATTAGATATAAAGTATATTTATCTACCAATGATGAAAATTTAACTCCTAAATTAAAAAATTTGCAATTTAAATATAGAAATTATTGTCTAGGTGAAAATTATATCCTTTTTGATAATTTAGAAGTAGGCTCTTATAATTTAGTTGTTGAAAAAAAAGGATACACTTCTACAACTAAACAGATAGATTTATTTAATGAATTTTATTTTATTAATGTTAAATTAACTAAAGAATGAAAAAGCTTTATGTTTTATTATTACTGTTTTTGATACCCTATTTTGTTTTTGCTGAGGAATTTAAATATTTTACTTTCTCTCCCTTTACTGATACATACCTTGATATCTCTTTATTAAAATCAATAACTCAAATCTTTTATCCTTTTGATGATAATTTAAATGCCTTTAGAATATGGATAAAAAATGAAGATGAATCAGCTCAGATAAAAGTTAGTCTCTTAAAAGAAAATACTTTAATTAAAGCAAAAACTTTTTATGTACCTATGTTAAACAAAAATTTGGGGAATGAATTTAAATTGGATTTTGGAGAAAATATTCCTATAAGAAGTGGCGAAGAATATAAATTAAAAATAGATCATATATCAGGAAAGGGGTTGAGAATATTTTATTCAAATCTAATCCAATTATTACAACATTCAGAAGAATATTCGCTAATTGAAAATTTTGTCGGACCTTTATATTTAAACAACTCTTCTTCATCTTATGCTATTAATTTTACTTTAAGTGAAAAAGAAGAAAACAATCCACCACAATTTAAGGATGTTAAGGTAGATATAATTTCGCCCTATAAGGTAGTGATGAATTTCCAAACAAATGAGCCAGTGAAATATAAACTTGTATACTGGAATTCAATAGAGGAAAAAGTAAATGTAATAGATTTTATTGAATATTTAGAAAATTGTTATAAACCACATAAATGTAAATTTGTAATTAACGCCCAGCCAAATACTTTATATGTTTTTCAAATCGGGATTAAAGATTATTGGAATAACTTAAATGCTTATCAAGGAACTTTTATAACTCCATATGATCCTAGTCTTTCTTTACCAACTGCTTCTCCAACTTCATCACCAACATCCTCCCTTATGACAATTGAAGATAAAGTACCACCAACGATCCTTTCTTTTGATATTATAGAACTTACAACAACTACTATTACAATTAAATTTACTACAAACGAATATACTACAGCAAAGTTTTCTATTTATACTGGTAAAAATAATTTAGTATTAACTCAATTAAGCCCTATTTTTGATATCTTGCATATAATATCTTCTAAGCCTGTTTTAATACCTAATTACAAATATTACGCCATTTTGAAAGTAGAGGATATAAATAATAACTCTACCACCCTTCAGTTCGAATTTATAACTTCTCCTCAAGGTACAATTAAAGAAATTATGCTTTCATCTTCAACCTTACCTGTAATTTCTTTTTCTGAATCTATTGAGCCAACTCCTAAAATTTTGGTTGGGAACAATAATCAATATAAACAACTTTTTCAAAAATCTAGTGCAGGAATCGAGAAAGAAAATTATAAAGATAAAACAATTATAAATACTACTTTTGATTCTAAAAATAAAGAATTCAAAATAAATATACCCCAAGATCAATTAGCAAATTTTAGAGTAGAAATTTATGATAAAGATAAAAATTTAATAAAAAAGATTGAAAATATAAAAAGCAATATCATATCGTTTCAAGATTTAAAAGAAGGAGTTTATACAATTCTTTTGCGTGATAAAAATTCATCTAAGCTAGTTTTTCAAAAAGAAATAGAAATCAAAAATAAACTTGATAAGACAGAACAAACTAACCAAAGAATAGGCTTAGAGAAAGCTATCTATAAATCTTATATAAAACAAATTTTAATAATTTTACTTGTTCTTTATTTGATTTTTATTATTTATAAATTAATTAAATAAAAAATGAAAGCATTTACACTTATCGAAGCTATGATTGTAATTTTCATTATGGCATTTTTAAGTGGCATTATTCTCTTTTTTGTTATTTCTTTATCCAACTACAACATCTTTTTTGCTTCCTCTTTAGCAAGCCAAAAAGATATTGATATAATGTTATCAAGCCTTGCTAGAGAATTGAGAACTATGAATTATTCAAATAATGGTGCCTATTTAGTAGAATATGCTTCATCAAGCTCAATTATATTTTATAGTGATATTGATAACGACGGTTTAACAGAAAGAATTAGGTATTATTTAGAAAATAACATTGTAAAAAGAGGAATAATTAAACCTTATGGGAACCCTCCTGTTTATGATCAAACAAAAGAAAAAATTTGGAATATGGTCTATAGTGTAGAAGATTTTAAAATTACTTATTATGATGAATCTTCAAATATTTTACAACCCCCCTTAGAAAATTACAAAATTAGAATAATAAAAGTTGAAATAAAAACAAGGCCATTTTTGAATAAACCAAGCCTACAAAGTTATATTATAGTAAGTCCAAGAAATTTGAAAACAAAATGAAAAATAAAAGTCAATTATCTCTTTATTTAATAATTTATAGTTCAATAGCAATATTTCTTTTGTCTGGTTTTTTGCTTTGGGTTAATTATTTTATCTTAAGTATTACAAGGGAAATATATAAAAAAAGATTATTAGCTATAGCAGAAGCTGGGATAGAATATTATAGATGGCATCTCAACCATGCACCTAAAGATTATTATGATGGAACTAATCAACCCGGTCTTTATATTCATAATTTTTACGATAGATTAGGAAATTTGATAGGTACTTTTAATTTAGAAATCACACCCCCGCCTGTTGGCTCTACGATTGTAAAAGTAAAATCTACTGGCAAACTTAACAATTATCCTGATTTAGAAAAAACAGTTGAAGCAACTTTAGGAATTCCTTCTTTTGCAAAATTTTCTGTTGTAGCTAATGATAATATGAGATTTGGCCAAGGAACCTATGTTTATGGTGAAATTCATTCTAATAAAGGTATAAGATTTGATGGTGTTGCTTATAATTTAGTTTCCAGTGCTTTAGTTAGCTATGATGATCCTGATCATACTGGTCCAGAAGAATGGGCTGTGCATACCCATGTTAATCCCGTAGATCCTTTACCACCAACACCCTTTTTAAATAGACCAGATATTTTTAAAGCAGGAAGAAAAGTAGGGGTTCCTCATGTAGATTTTGTTGGCATTACGAGAAACTTAGCTGAAATAAGGCAAACAGCTTCTTCATCTGGTAAATATATAGGACCATCAAATGCGCAAGGTTATGAAATTATCCTAAAAACTAATAACACCTTTGATTTATATAAAGTTACTGAAAAAGAGCCAGCTTGTTATAATACTGATACATGGAGCATTAGAAGGAAAACATTTTTAGGGAATTTTTCTATTCCTGAAAATGGAGTAATTTTTGTTGAGGATAATGTATGGGTAAGTGGTCAAATAAATAACAAAAGAATCTTAATAGCTTCAGCAAAATTTCCTGATGAGATCTCAAAAAGAACTAATATCATTGTCAATCAAAGCTTAAAATATACAAATTATGATGGTAAAGATGTTATAGGATTAATTGCACAAAATAATATATTAGTTGGATTCAAGAGCGAAGATAACCTAAGAATAGATGCTGCCCTTATTGCTCAAAATGGACAAGTAGGCAGGCTGTATTATCCTTCTTATTGTGGTGCATATTATAAAAGAAATTCAATTACTGTATATGGGATGATAGGTTCTAATCTAAGATATGGATTTAGTTGGGTATGTGGTGATGTTTACTGTTCAGGATACAAAGATAGATATTTAATATACGATAGTAATTTACTATTTGGACCTCCTCCAGAATTTCCTTTAACTACTGAGTTTTATGATATTTTAAGATGGCAAGAGGTAAAATAATCCACTGTTTTATTTGCTTTTTGAAAAATATGCTTTATAATATTTTAAAATTAGAGGTCGGATTAATATTTTTGTCGATTAATAAGATGGAAAACAAAAAAGCTTTTACTTTAATAGAAATTCTTTTAGTCATAGGAATCATCATACTTTTAGCTGGAGCTATAATTGTAGCCGTCAATCCTGGTCGACAATTTGCTAAAGCTAGAAATACAAAAAGAAAAACAGATACCACGGCTATATTAAATGCAATTGTACAAAATATGGTGGATAATCAAGGATCTTGGAAATGTAATGCAGTCCCTTCATTGCCTACTACAACTACTGTAATAGCAACTCCAGGAGGTGTAGATTTAGCACCATGTTTAGTTCCTAATTATTTACCTAAGATGCCTTTGGATCCCCAACAAGGAACACAGGATCAAGCTACAGGAGCTTATAATTCAGGATATAACTTAAGATACGATCCAGCTACTGGTAGAATTGAAGTTTGTGCTCCTTACGCTGAATTAGATGAACAAATTTGCACTCAAAAATAATTTTTAGCTAAATTAGTATAAAAAATAAAATTACTTTTAGGTTCTCCTTCAAATATTGCTTTACCCAAGATAATATAATCAGGATGATATTTTAAGATTGTTTGAAAATTTTCTTTATTGATCCCTCCATCTACAAGCATTTTAAATTTCTTTATTTTTTCTCTATATTTTGTAGCTATTTCTAATCTTTGATAAGTTGACGGTAAAAATTCTTGACCTGATTTTCCCGGATAAACTCCTAAAACTAAAATACCGTTTACAAATTGTAAAAATTCATCTATAAATTCTTTTTCCACTGCAGGAGACCAGGCTATTATTATTTCTTTTTTTAATTTTTTAGCAAATTTAAGTAAAGCATAAGGCAATTCACAACCTTCTAAATGTAAAATTAAGGTTTTTATCCTATGGTTAGACCATTTTAAAATTTCCTGAGGCTTCAATTTTGTCATTAAATGAATTTGTATTTTTAAATCGTCATCTAATTTGTCCAATTCTTTTGGGTTATTCCATGTTTGAAAATTGGCAAAATTTAAATCAGAAATATCTATATGAAATTCTTTGGTAATATTTTTTAAAGCGTTAATTCTTTCTTTGGCAATTTCAAATGTTTCTGTATTGATGGAGGGCACAACTTTCATCTTGTAATATCATATAAGAGAGGTAAAGCTAAACCAATTGATGAGCCTGTTCCTATAATTATTCCGAAAATTAAAGTTAATAAGAACGGTCTTATAGTTTCTATAAAAAATAATAATGGGGAAATAGCTAAAACAGCTGTTAAAGAAGTATTAATAGATCGAGCTAATGTTTCTCTTATACTTTTATCAAAAATCTCTTGGTTTATTTTGCCTTCTTTTCTTAAGTTTTCTCTTAGTCTATCCAAAACAACAATAGTATCATGAACAGAAAAACCAGCAATAACTAAAAAGGCAATAATGATGCTAATATCAAGGTCATAATTATATAAATGAGAAAAAATTGTAAAAATCCCCAAAGTGCTTATGACATCATTAAATAAAGTTAAAATTACAATTGAACCGAAAATAAAACCAGGAATAAGACCTCTCGATTGCCAAAAAACTGCAGAAATATATGCTCCTATGCCTAAAAGTACTAATACGATAGCAAGTAAGGCTTTTTTAAGTAATTCACTGCTTAAAACAGCACTTATCTCTTCCTTTCTAATAATTCTAGCATTTTGATCATAAGTTTTTATCTTGTTTAGGATATCTTCTTCGTTTAAGGAAACTCCTTTCAAGATAATAGTATCTTGAGTTTTATTAATTCTAATTTTAGAATCTTTTAATAAATTTTGAAGTGTTTCTGGCGTTATATTTGTTTGCACTTCAAGCAATTTTCCACCTTTTAAATCAATTCCTAAATTCAAATTTAAAACATTGATAGATAATCCCCCCCACAGTACTAAAATGATAAACAAAATATAAAAGTAAATTCTGTATCTAACCATTCTTTAATTTTTCCATTAATATTTTTTTAGTTAAATCAATATCTGCTTGTCCTTTAGTAATTTTCATTATATAGCCAACTAAAAATTGAACTGCGCTTTCTTTACCTTTTTTAAAATCAGCTACTGCCCTTGGATTGTTATTTATTGCTTCTTCTGCTAATCGTTCAATCAAATTTCTATCTATTATAACTTCTTTTTCTTTTAATAAAACATCAATTTCTGTATTTTCAGAAACAACTTTTTCTAAAATTTCTTTGACTATTTTTATATTTATTTTATTATTTAAATAATCTTTAATCAACTTAGCAAAATCATAAGGTTTTAATGATAAATCTTCTAAGGTTTTATTATATTTTTCTAAAAAGCCACAAAAATCATTAACCAACAAATTATAAACAGTTTTATAATGATCCCTTCTAGCCTCTTTTTGAATTTCAGAAATAACTTCTTCATAAAATTCAGCTTTTTTTTTGTTTTTGATTAAAATATCAGCTTCTTTAAAGCTTAAATTAAATTCTTCTTGATATCTTTTTCTTTTTTGATCAGGTAATTCAGGTAAGTTTATTTTTTCTATATAATCTTTGTCCAAAATTAAAGGAGGTAAGTCTGGTTCAGGAAAGTATCTATAGTCTTGTTCAAATTCTTTAGTTCTTTGAGGATAAGTGATTCTTTTTGTTTCGTTAAAGCCTCTTGTTTCTTGTATTATCTCTTTGCCTTCTTGTAATAATTTTGTTTGTCTATTGATCTCGTAATTTATAGCATCTTTTAAAGATCTAATGGAACCTATATTTTTTACTTCTACTTTTGTTCCTAATTTATCACCCTCTTCCACACTTATATTTGCTTCAAGTCTAATTTCACCTTTTTCTGGGCTGGCATCAGAAATTCCCAAATAATGAATAATTAAAATTAATTCTTCAACGAATTCTTTAGCTTCTTCTGCTGTTCTCATATCAGGTTCGGTAACAATTTCTAAAAGAGGAACACCTGCTCTGTTAAAATCTACTAAACTAGAATCTTCTATATGAATTAACTTACCTGTATCTTCTTCAAGATGTATTCTTCTTATTCTCACTCTTTTAACCTCATCTTTTATATAAAAATCTAAATAACCGTTAATTGCTAATGGCAAATTATATTGAGAAATCTGATAGTTTTTGGGAAGATCAGGATAAAAATAATTTTTACGTGCAAAATAACTAATGTTATTAATTTTGCAATTTAAAGCCTTAGCTAATTTAATGGCATATTCTACGGCTGTTTTATTAACAACAGGTAAAACCCCTGGTTGACCAGTGCATATTTCACAAATATTTACATTAGGATGAATTTCTTCAGAATCATTAGGACAACCGCAAAACATTTTTGTTTTAGTTTTTAATTCAAGGTGAATTTCTAGGCCTATTTTAGGAATTAATTTTTCCATTTTCACAATATTTTTGAATTTAATAATTCATTAATAATTTCATGCTGAACTTCTTTAATCGGTTTAGAAGCATCTATTATTTTCCAATTTAATTTTTTAGCAAAATATATAAAACCCCTTCTTACCTTTTTTAAATAATATATTTTTTCGAACTTTTTTATTTTACTTTGTACTTTTTTATTTTTCAGTCTATTTAAGGCTATTTGCGGATCAACATCTAAAATTATAACTAAATCTGGATTGATATGTTTCATAGCTAGATGATTAAGAAAGATTATTAAATTTTCCCGGATTTCTTTTTTTAAATTTGTTGAATAAAATTGATAAGCTAAAGTAGAAGGGAAAGACCGGTCTAAAATTACAATATCACCTTTTTCTAAATATTTTTCTAATTTTATATAATTCAAGTGTCTATCAATTAAAAATAATAACATATCAACAAAATCATTTTTGCTTTTAATTAAAAGTTTTATGATTTCTTTCTTTGAAGGTTCTTTGGATAAGAAGCTTTTTATTTTATTTTTTTTCAAAAAATTATATAAAAGTTTAGATTGAGTTGTAGTGCCACTTCCATCTATTCCATCTATTATTATTAATCTTCCTTTCATATTACATAAATTATATTATTTTAATTTAATGTTAGTGGTAAAAAGGTTGAAATCTTATTTTGTTGTTTATAAATTTATTTCCCTCTATTACTAATTTTTCTCTAATTTTACTAATAGTTTCAGGCAAGACGGGTTCATAAATTTTTAAAAGAATTAAAAGACCATTAATTAAAGTAGAAAGATCCTCTAGATTTTTGCTTTCCCAAATTTTTTTATGATCTATTAATTGATTTAATTTATGAACAAGCTCTAAACTTTTATTATAGGCAGAATTAAGTTCAAATTTTGTAAATTCCTCATCAAAAACTTTCATTATATTTTCAAACTCCTCTTTTAAGTAATTTTTATTAAGATTAATTTCACTATCCTCAGTTTTATTTAAAACTCCAAAAATTCGCAAAATAAGATTAGCTAAATCTTTTTTAAGTACTCCTTCATATACTTCGTTAAAATGATTCCAAGAAAAGTCCCAATCATTAAAAATAGGCTGATGAGCCAAATAAAATCTAACTGCTTCATAATAATATTTGTTAAGAAAATCTTGAGGTGAAATTACATTGCCTATTGTTTTGGACATTTTTTCTCCCTCTATAGTTATATGATAATGAACAATAATGTTTTCTGGAATTTTTATTTTTGCTGAAAGTAACATAGCAGGCCAGTAAATAGCATGAAATTTCACTATATCTTTTCCTATAAAATGATAAACTGTTCCTTTTTCCCAAAATTTTTGAAATAAACTTTCATTACTGCTTCCAAAGCCTAAACCAGATAAATAATTTAAAAGTGCATCAAACCAAACATAAATTACTTGTGAATTATCATTTTTTACTGGAATCCCCCACCCCTTACTTCTTTTAGCATCTCTTGAAATACTTAAGTCTTTTATTTTTCCCTCTCTTAATATATTTAAGATTTCAAATTTTTTTTCAGGAGGATATATTTTAATCCTTTCCTCCTCGATAAGGTTTTTGATTTTATCTAAATATTTAGTTAACTTAAAGAAATAATTTTTTTCTTCAAATTTTTCTAATTTTTTCTTATGAATGGGACAGACAAGATCAGGGGCTTCTGATTCTTCGTAATAACTTTCACAACTTACACAATAATAACCCTTATAATATCCTATGTAAATATCATCTTTGCAAAGGTCCCAAAATTTATAAACTCCTAATTTATGTTCTTCAGAGGTAGTTCTTATAAATTTGTCAAAACTTATATTAAATTTATCTTTTAATTCATAAAATTCAAAATATTTTTCTTCTACATATTCTTTAACATCTCGACCTTTTTCTTCTGCTGATTTGACCATTTTTAGACCATTTTCATCTGTTCCTGATTGGAAATATACTTCTTCTCCTTTAATTCTTTTATATCTAGCAAAAATATCAGCAATTATAAACTCATAAATATGTCCTATATGAGGGCTATCATTTACATAGGGAATAGATGTGGTGATAAAACTCCTCATTATGCCCCCAGCGGGATTCGAACCCGCATTTCTGCCCTGAGAAGGCAGTGTCCTTGCCCTTAGACGATGGGGGCTGTGGATAAATTAATTATATAATATTGTATATAATTTATTTAAATATTGTATATAATTTATTTAAATAATGAAAAAAGGATTTACTTTAATTGAAATATTAACAATTTTAGTAGGAATAACAGTCATTAGTGGTTTATTAATAACTCTTATAAAGCCTGGAGAATTATTTAAATGTGTAAGAGACTCCCAGAGAATAAATGATTTACAAGCTTTGAGTTCTGCTATTCAGTATTATATCATTTCTGTAGATAACCCTGATTTAGATGGGCCTTATCAAAATCGTGGAGTGTATGAACCTAGCTCAACTATTTTTATCTCTGCACCTTCAGATAAAGAAAGTATCCCTAATACTTTTGTGGTAGGAACATCAACTTATATTATAAATGCTGTCAATTCTAAAAATTCAAAAAACATAGACGGAAGTGGTTGGCTTCCTATTAATTTTAGCTCTTTAAAATTACAAACTATTAATACTTTACCTGTTGATCCTATAAATTCTTATAATTCTAAATATTTTTATTCTTATGTTTTTCATAGAGGTATGAAAGGCTTCGAATTAAATGCTAATCTGGAATGTAATAGATATAAAAAGGGTGGGGTAGAGGATAAAACATCTACGGAGGGGGGAGATGATCCTGATATTTATGAAGTTGGTTCTATCCTGACATTGTTGCCCTCTGAACTTTATCTTTCCCAAAGAATAACAGGATTAAAACCAACAATAGCTTTAAGTGACCGAATTATAACAATAGACACAGTTATAAATAACATATCTTCAACTAAAGTTTATATATATAATTTAGGAAGTACTACTTTGGCTGTATATAATATAACTCAGCAACCTCCTCAAGCAAGAATTAGTACAGATAAAGATTATATAATTATTCCCCCCAATTCCTTTGAGCCCTTGAGCATCATTTGTAATGCAAAAGATCTATACACAACAACTACTTTTTCTACCGCGCTTAAATTATGGAACAATGATTATACTAATAATCCTTATGATATAAATGTAACTTGTAATGTAGTTACAGCACCAAGAATATCTATAGTTCCCCACGAATTAAATATAATAACTACAACAGGAGCTAGCTCTTCTGCGATATTCAAAATTACAAATAAAGGCAGCAGCGATCTTAATATAACAAATATTAATTTATATAGAGAAGAATCAACTTCTACTTGTGCTAATTTTGTTTCCTTTAATTTATCCTCTTCTATTATTCCTCCTAATCAAAGTGTGACTTTAACTACCATAGTTGATGCTACGAACTTAAATTCTAAACAAAATTTTTATTGTAAATATTATATAGAATCTAATGATCCTTTACAAAGTTTACAAATTACAAAAGTTAATATAAAAGTTAAATCTCTACCTGGAGAAGTAAGTAATTTAATAGTAAAAAAAGCTGGCAGCCAACAATTACAATTGATTTGGACTGAACCAGATAATGGATATGATAATATTATAAGTTATAAAATATATAGAAAAATTAATGCTACTCCAACACAAGCAGATTTTGCTACTTCTGTTAAGGCTAATATTTTAACATTTTTAGATACTGGTCTAACCAATGGAACTAATTATTGCTATAGAATAAGTGCCGTAAATAACGTAGGAGAAGGGCCATTATCTTCTGTTGCCTGCGAAATACCTACAGGAACTCCTTCCCCTCCTATACTAAATACAACTGCAGGAAATAAAACAGTTGCTTTAAGCTGGTCTGTTTCTAATAACGGAGGAAGTATTATTACTGGTTATGATATTTATTGGAAAACCTCAAATCAAACAAGTTGGTCATTACTTAAAAGAGATTATCAAAATACTTCATTTACTCATATTGTGCCCTCTGTTAGTTCTTGTATTAATTATCAATACTATGTAATAGCTAAAAATTCAGAAGGGTTGAGTGCACCTAGTAATATTGCTTCAGCTACACCCTATGGAACCTCATCTGCTCCTAAAAATGCCTCTTCAACCGCTGGTGTTAATTATGTTACTTTAGGCTGGCAAACACCTGATGATTTAGGATGCCCTACTTTAAATTATTACAATATATATAAAGCTACTTCTTCTCTAAACTTTGTTTTTATAGCATCAACTACTAATTTGACCTTTACTGATTATAACGTAGCCTCTAATACAACTTATTATTACTATATAACTGCTGTTAATAATTATGGTGAAAGTGATAAAAGTAATATTACCTCTGCAACACCAGGTCTTCCAAAATGTTCTGCTCCCACAAACTTAACTTTAACTCCGGGTGATAGAAGTATTGAGTTAATGTGGAATACATCTTTATCCGCAGGTTATTATTATCTTTATTATTCAAGTAATACACCCTCAAACTTTGTAAAATTTGCTACAGTTACCCATCCAACAAATACATATACCCATAGTGGTTTAATAAATGGTCAAACTTATTACTATTATGTAACTGCAGAAAATCCTGGAGTTTGTTTAGAATCTAATCCCTCAAATATAGCTTCTTCTTCGCCAGGAACAGTTCCTAGTCCGCCTAGGAATTTTAAAGCTAATTCTTATCAAGATAGAATAGAACTTAGGTGGGAAGAACCTGAAAGCAATGGTGGTTATCCAATATTGTATTACTCTTTATATAAAGGAACAGGAGTACTATCTTTTATAGCAACAACCTCTGCTTCTACTTTAAGTTATATCGATACTAATGTAAACCCCTACGATTTATATACATATGCTATTTCAGCAACTAATAAAATTGGAGAGGGTAGTAAAAGTTATTTAAATGCAGGTTATTGTCCTTCTTGGTCCATTATTTATGGAGGTGCAAATGATGATAAACCAGCTTATACCTACCTATTAAACAATGGAAAATATGTGATAGTTGGAGAAACAACCTTAAATTCAGATAAAGGAGGCCTGGGAGGGATTGATGGATTTTTAATGAGGATAGATTCATTAGGTAATTTAGAATTATTAAATACTTACGGAAGCAGCGCTGATGAATCTGTAAGATCATTTGTAATACTTGATGATGGTAATTATTTAATAGTTGGAACAACTAAATCCTATGGAGATAGTGGGGGAGATATATTTTTAGCAAAAATTTCTTCTTCTACAGGAGCAGTTATTTGGTCTAAAATTTATGGCACAGCAGGAATCGATGATTATCCTTTTATTGCTAGGGGCAATACTCCTTTGGATAACTATATTTATCTTACATTTTCTACGCAATACCAAACCTTTGGAGGAAGAGATATAGTTGTTATGAAGTTAGATCAGTATGGAAATATAATATGGCAAAAACGATTGGGAGGTCCAGGAGATGATATTCCTTATAAAATAGCATTTAACAGTGATTATTTGTATATTGTAGGATATACACAAAGTTATGGAGCAGGAAATTGGGATGGTTTATTAATTAATTTAAAAACAAATGGTAATTTAGTATATGCGAAAACTTATGGAGGGAATAATGCTGAGTATTTGTTTGATATTATGTTAGTGCCTTACTATGGGATCCATTTATTTGGTAGAACTCTGTCTTTGGGAGCAGGCAATAATGATTATATAGAGGTGTATCCTCTTGATAGTCCTGATTTAGAAACACCTTATGCTTATACTTTTGGTACGCCCAATCAAGATTATGGCTTTTCTTATACCTTTTTAGATGGTACCGCCGGTCTTTTGGGGGGAACTACAAATAGCTTGGGAGCAGGTGGCGAAGACTTATTGTTAATAAAAACTCATAACTGGCCCAAAAGCGAAATAATAACAGGAGGTGTGATGACATTAGGAGGTTCTTTATCAGAAAAATTGCCAGTTTTTCCAATTTTAACTAATACCTTTCCTGGATGGTTAGATTCTAATAAAATTTTAATTACAGCCAGGACAAACTCAAGTGGTTTTGGAGGTAATGATATTTGGTTAATCAAACTTAACTCACTTTTTGAGGTTAAAAATAGTTTAAATCAAACAGGCTTTGAACCAGGATCAGGTTTTCAATTTTCTGTTCAGCCAACTACTTCTATTGTTCGTAAAAATATCAGTGGACAAATTATAGTAACAAAAATCAATAATTTAGGACAAACAACTTTTGTTTCTAAAAATCAATCTATTACATTACAGACTAGGAGTGCTGTTTTTAATAAATTATATGTAGCTAAGTGTCCCAATATTTCTGTTACATCTACTCCTTCTGAACCACTCAACCTTAGAGTTATTAATCAAAATACTTATAACCAAATATCTTGGGGCCCTCCATTATCTGATGGTGGATCTCCTATTTTATATTATAAACTCTATAAATGGTCTCAGGAGTGGCCTGCTTATAATTTCTTGGCAAGCACAACCAATCTTAATTTTAATGATTATTCTATTTTACAAAATAAAAATTATTGCTATAAAGTAAGTGCAGTTAATTCTATTGGTGAAGGTCCTTTATCAGCTGAAGCTTGTACGTTTTCTTCTACAGGTTCTTCAGTTCCTGGAACATCTACATTAACAGTTACTCCTGGTAATAAACAAAATAGATTAGATTGGACCCAACCAAATGATGGAGGAAGTCCAATTTTAGAATATAGAGTTTATCAATACATAAATGGAAACTATAATCTAATAGCAATAACCGCGTCATCAGTAAGAACCTATACCCATCAAAATCTTAATAATGGAGTAGAATATTGTTACGCCGTCTCAGCAAGAAATGCAGTAGGAGAAGGTAATAAAAGCAATATTGCTTGTGGTGTGCCCCGGGGAGCTCCAAGTGCTCCACGAAACTTACAAGCAACTGTAGAAGATAGAGTAATTTCACTTTCTTGGCAGGAGCCAATAGATAACGGCGGCGCTCCAATTTTAGAATATAGAATTTACAGACGACTTTCAGGAAGTTCTTATAACTTTAATTCTCCTTTAGCAAGTACTTCACCTTCCTCTCTTTCTTATAATGATACAAATGTAATACCAGGTACCACTTATTGTTATGTAGTAAAAGCGAAAAATAATTATGGAGAAAGTGAACAAAGCAACGAAGTATGTAAAAAAGCAGGAACTAAACCAGCACAGTGGGCAATTTGGGTTTTAAATTATGGTAAAGACTGGGTTCAACTTCAGTTTAATTGTATAAACGCTCCTGAAGATTCTTATTGTACTGGAGGCTATCCAATTACAAAAATTAAAATTTATAGAGGCACAAGTCCAACTACTCTTTTTCTTTATCAAGAATTATTAAATCCAGCAAGCCAAAACTATAGCTTTACGGATACTGGACTTTCAACGGGTGTTACTTATTATTATGCTATAACAGTAGTAAATGAAATAAATTTAGAAGGACCTACAAGTTCTGTAGTTTCTGTTACTCCCCAAGAAGATCAAATAAGAGGTGAATTTAAATATTTGATTGGTAGTGTACACAATGTAGGTGGTCGTGATTATGTTGGTTTAGCTTTTGGTATAAAATTTGATGCTCCACAATATATTGATAATATAAAGATTTATTGGTCGCATGCTCCCGTCGACTATCCTCAGTTAGATTATCTATGTGATAGAGAGCTTAGGACCATAATTTATAATCCTCCTCCAGCTGGGACACTAGGAACTACTACTATAAGCCTTAAAAAATCTTGCAAGGCTTTAATAATTCCCTTGCACCCCCTCTTGTCTTGGATGTCGGGTCTAGTTCTAGATGCCAATGATATACTTTCTATAAATGGTACAATAACAATCGGTAATGTTTCTCTTGGACCTTGGATATCTGTACGTTTTGATGGAAGAAGTGTATATCTATTACACAGTATACTTATACCAAGGCCAGAAATTATGGCTGAAGTTAAAAACATTGCTCTCTATAAATGAGGGGTTTTACTTTTATTGAACTTCTGCTAGTTTTAGGGCTAATTACATCCTTAATAATGATTATTGTTTACTTTATTAACCCTGTAGAAATTTTGAAAAAGCATAGAGATATACAAAGAATAAATGACTTAAAAGCATTAGAAATTGCAATAAATACTTATATATCTTCGAATCCTTATGCAGATTTAGGAGGGGGGTTTGAAGGCACAGGCAAAGGCGAAATATATCAAACAATTTTTGTTTCTGTTCCTTATGACAAAGAAGTAATTCCTTATGCTACTATTACAGATGGTATGGGACAGATATGGAATATTTTTCAATATTCTTCAAGTTCAGTTATGCGAAATATAGATGGAAACGGTTGGCTTCCTATTAATTTTACAGAAATGAAATACCCTCCTTTATCTTATTTACCCGTAGATCCTCTTAATTCATACAATTTAGGTTATTTTTACGCTTATGCATTTGATAGGAAAACAAGAACATTTGAATTAAATGCAAAATTAGAATATAGCTTGTTTAATAAAGGAGAATCTCAAGACATGGTTTCTAAAGATGGAGGAAGCGATAATGAAATTTACGAAGTAGGCTCAAATAAATGTATTATTATAGGAAATAATTTATATGGCAATATTTCAACTACAACATGTAAAGAATATTCTGAAAATTATCAGGTTCAAGGAAATTACGGCAAATGTAGTATAAGTTATGAATTAAATTATGGAAATTGGGTCTTAACTCCTAATCAACAAGATGTTTCAAATATAGTGCATGATAAAAATACATCAACATATATTTATATTTCTACTACTCCCACTACTGCTCTTCATAATTTACAGGCTATTTATTATATAGATAAAGTTAAAATATATGGCAACTCTCCTTTTGCTGTGGGTATAAATATATATAAAGATAATCAGCCTGTTTTAGTTACAACTACATTTCTTTCGGGCTGGCACGAATTTCAAATAAATTCTACTACAGATAAATGGGAGATAATTCCCGGCGAAGGAACATCTACAATTTCAGAAATGGAAGCATATGGTTGTCCTATTTATTGGTCAAGATATTTTAAAAAAAACACTGCTTTATCCGATGTTAAAAAATCAAAAGAAAAAGATAGTAATTATTACATTCTTGCAGGAACAAAAAACGAAGATTTTTGGTTTGTCAAATTAACTACAGATGGGAATATTAAATTTGCCACCTCTTTTGGAGAAGGATATAATGATGTTATTACTTCAATAGAAACAGAGGATGCAGATAATGATGGATATGTTGATTATTATATTTTAGGTGGAATTACAAATTCTTATGGTGCAAATACTCCTACTAGTTCTAATGGCTATTTAATTAAAATGACAACCTCCTCAAATATATTAATTGCCCAATCTTATGGAGGAGACCTAGATGATTCAATAAAAGAAATTAGAAAATCTGTAGAGGGAGATTACCTAAGTATAGGAGATACAATTAACTCTATATCCAGCACAACTAATTTGTGGTTCTTAAAAATTGCTTCGTCTAATCTTTCTATGCTTTCAGAAATAAAATTAGGAGATACCACTGAAACTAAAGGAAACTCCCTTATTCCTTTTAATACTTCTACAGTTTTACTTACTGGTAGACAACTTTCAAATTCATATTTTGTTAATTATGACTTAATAAATAATACTACAACTTATACTCAACTGTATTCAACGCCAACATCATCAGAAGAAATTGTAAAAATAATAAGAGATAAATTAATGTCCAATTCAGTATTAAGCTTAGTTCAAATTTGGGATTCCATTAATAAAGTTTATTATTTTCAAATAAGAAGAATAGATATAAATAATGGAAATTCTCAGCCTCTTGTAAGTTATAAAAATTATCCCTTAAATGAAATACCTGCTGATTTTCTTCAAAATGAAGATGGAAGTATGGTAGTTGTTGGTTATTCAAGCTATGGTACTTTTATCCCCAATTTAACTGTTTATAAATTTGATTCTTCAGGAAAATTTGTTTATAGGAAAGAATACAAAAGAGGAATAGGTTTTAAAATCGAAAAAGCCTTTGATCTAGGTTATATCGTAGTAGGATATAGTTATAGAACAGACTCAGCTTGGGTTATGCATTTAGATGAAAATGGAGATTGTCCAAATTGCTTTGCGGAAAAAGGAAATATTTTTAAAAATCTTGCTAATATTTTTCAATCTATTTTACGGCTTCTAAAATTTCTTCCATAATATTAGGATAATTTAGAACAATTTCTGCTAAAATTTTTCTATTAAGTTGTATATTATTTTCTTTTAATTTATGAATAAAATCTGAATATTTTACACCTTTTTCTCTTAAAAAGGCATTCAATCTTACTTGCCATAATCTTCTAAAATCTCTCTTTTTCTTTTTTCTTCCCTCATAAGCATGCTTAAATGCATGTAAAATAGCTTCTTTAGCGAATTTTTCTTTGCTTTTTCTTTGCCATTTATAACCCTTAGCTAACTTTAAAATTTTCTTTCTCTTTTTAGTTTTAATTTTGCCTCTTTTTACTCTTGCCATATCGCCAAATTAAAAAAATTAATCGACTAGATTATTATAAAATATTTTTTAATTTTTTCCAAAAATCAATAATAAAACTTTCATAATTCAATTTACCTAAACTAATTTTATCTAAATTGTTTTCCATATTAGCTGTGAATTTTAAGTCAATAATATAATCAAATTTATTTTTCAAAAATTCTACCACTTTTATACCTTTTTCAGTAGGCCTTAAGTAATTTTTAGTTTTTATTACATATTCTCTTTTATAAAGAATTTTAATTATTTCAGAGTAAGTTGAGGGTCTTCCTATCCCTAATTCCTTTAATTTTTTAATCAAAGAAGACTCTGTATATCTTGAAGGAGGCCTTGTTGTCTTTTCTAAAAGATTTATCTTAAGAGGTTTTAGTCTCGCTCCTATTTCAATTTCTGGTAATTCTTTAAAGCTGACTTTAAAAGGATAAAATTTTAAAAAACCATCATATAATAATTTTTCTCCTTTAGCTTCAAAAATGTAATTAGGATAACCATCAGGATTTAATAAAAATTTTATTTCTTCACATATTGCATTTTTTGAGCAAGCAGAAAGGGTAAAATCAAAAATTAAATTATATAATCTTTTCTCTAAATCATCTAAGGGTAAATTTTTAGTGAGATAGACCGGTCTTATGGCTTCATGTGCTTCTTGCGAAAACCTTTTGTGTATTTTCAATGGATTCTCATAATAATCTCCTAATTTATTTTCCACTTTATTTAAAAAATCTTTTGATAAATTAAAACTATCTGTTCGATGATAAGTAATATATCCTTTTTCATATAATGATTGAGCCATTTTCATTGTTAAGGGTGCAGAGAATTTATATTTAAGAAAAGCTATTCTTTGAAGAAGCGCTGTATCTATAGGAGTAGGCTTTTTGATTATTTTATTTTGTTTTTTAATTTCTTTTAAAGTAAATTCTTTATTTTTTAAAAGATTTTTAATTTTTTCTAATTCTAATTTTTGTTCTTCTGGGAATTGATAAATTCCTTTATTGCTTAAAAGATAAGCTTTCAATTTCCCAAAATCTATTTCTAATTCATAAAATTTTTTAGGAATAAAGTTTTGAATTTCTATTTCTCTCTCCACAATTAATCGTAAAGTTGCAGATTGCACGCGACCAGCAGAAGCTCCAATTTTGGCCTTCCATAATAGAGGAGAAAGTGAATAACCTATAATTCTATCTAAAAACCGTCTTGCTTTTTGTGCATTTACTAAATTTTGATTTATTTCTTCTTTATTTTGTAAAGCTTTCAAAATTGCTTTGGGAGAAATTTCAAAAAATCTTATTCTATGAATGTTTTTGTTTTTAATAAATTTAGCAATACTCCATGCTATAAATTCTCCTTCTCTATCAGGATCTGTAGCTAAAATTATTTCATATGCTTTGCTTACAAATTTTTTAATTCGATAGATAAATTTTATATTTCTTAAAACATATTTTGCTTCAAGTTTATTGCCGTTAAGGTAAATTCCAAATTCATTTTTAGGTAAATCTAAAATATGCCCATAAGTAGGTATGACTATAAAATCTTTTCCAATAAATTTGTAGATTGTCTTTGCTTTTTTAGGTGATTCAACGAATATTATTTTCATTTAAAATTTAATTAATGAACAGAAAAACTTTTACCTTGATTGAACTTTTGATAGGTATTTTTATTTTAACAAGCATTATAGGCTTAATTATTTCTATTATAAAACCAACAGAAATTTATAAAAAAGCAAGAGATAATCAGAGAATTGTTGACTTGAATTTTCTAGAATCAAATATAAAATCTTATCTCTTACTTGCAAATACTTCTTCTATTTATGCTACCTCCACCTTTAATAGGGTTTTTCTTTCTTTAGTACTGCCTTCATTTGCAACAAATACTAACTGTAAAAATTATTTTCCTACTTTACCTGATTTACCGTCTGGTTGGGAATATGTCTGCTCAAAAACACCTACTTCAACTGATGGAACAGGTTGGATTCCCATAGATTTTAGGAATTATATGATTTACACAATTACTAATCTTCCTTTAGATCCTTTGAATAATTCAAATTATTATTATGCTTTTATAGCAAATGATACAAAATTTGTTCTGTATACTCAATTAGAAGACTCTAAAAACCCAGCCTCAAAAAATGACAATGATAATTATCCATATTTATATTCAACAGGACCCAATAAAAGATTATTAGATCAAGCTCAAGGTTTAGTAGGTTATTGGCCATTTGATGAAGGAACAGAGACTATAGCCTATGATTATTCAGGAAATGGAAATAATGGAACATTATTAGATGCTTCTCCAACAAATGCTGATGGTAATACTCCTCCTCAATGGACAACCGGCAAAATTGGAGGTGCTTTGAGTTTTGATGGAGTGGATGATTATGTTGATACCCTTTTGATTTTCAATTCACCCTCAAGATTTACAGTCATAGCCTGGATAAATCTACCAATAACGCAAGGGACACAAAAAAATATTGCAGGAACATCATATAGACACCCACAGTTATTAATATTAGGTGGTAATTTAGTTCGTATTCAATTTGGTGCCCCTACCGGCTTCCCGGGAGTAAATAGCACAATAAGTATTCCTAATAATGAATGGCACCATGTAGTTGGAACCTGGAACGGCATTACTCTAAGGATTTATATTGATGGAGTATTGAATAATACATATAATCCAGGTTCCTCTCCAATTAATAATACACAATATCATTTTCAAATTGGAGCCTTTGGGCCTCCTAGTGCCGGTCTCCAACAAGTTATACAAGGCCTCATCGACGAAGTTCGCATCTACAATCGTGCGTTATCTGATTCTGAAATTAAAGTTTTATATGAAGCTACAAAATAATAATTTACTAATTAGTAACGAATTATAACGAATGCATAACGAATAAATATCTGGATATCGTATGTCTTCAATATACAATCTTAACTAAAAAAATCAACAAAAATCAATCCAATTAATACCAAACAACATTCTATAGAATGTTAGAATATCAGTTTTGTATGATTTTTGTTTTCTTGTGTTATAGTTATGTTTTATTCTTATTTATTCTTGGGAGGCATTTAGGTTTTATTTGTCTTTCAAGTCATCTAGTAATGATTTAACAAAAATTAAAATAGCGAAAAATAGAGAAACAATAAAATATAAATTAATGGAAGGTCAATATTTTCTAAAATAGTTTAAAAACTTAACGAATTTTTACCAAAGGAACTGAAGTTTTAAGCAAAATTTACAGTCTTAATTTTTGTATAAACTTAAAATTTTGATATAATTTAAAAATAAAATGTTAGAGGAAGGAAAATTTGAAAAAAGCTTCCTGCCAGATGATATAAGACATATCTCAACAGAAGATTTAGAATGGTTAGCAGATAAATGGAGACCTATTGTTATATTAATGAAAAGGAATGTTTTTTCTGAGGGCTTTCCCTCTTTAGAGGAGGTTAAAATCAGAAAAGAAGAACTTGTAGGGGAGGGTAAGGTTTTTCAAAACGAAGAGCAATGGGAAAAATTTATGAAAATGGAAGAACATATAAAGGAATGTCAAGCCTGTACACAAAATTTTGAGGATGTTCTTTATAAATCTCTACGATAAGCTATATTTAAACTTCTAAAAACTATCACTATATAAATTTCAATAATGATCCAGGAGCTAATTTTGCTTTTTTGAATGTTTTTATGTTATAATTTGAATTTAAATGTTTTTTATGTTATAATTTGAATAATGGTTCAAATAAGAAAAATTAAAAAAGAGTTAAATAATGAAAAGTTGATTAGAGAATGTACAAAAAGATTTGGACTTTTAGGGGATTTAACCAAGATGAAAATTTGCTATCTTTTGTGTTATTATCCTGAGCTTAGTGTTAGCGAAATTGCTGAAACTTTAAAAATGCCGATTTCTCGTGTTTCTCATGCTTTAAGGAAATTAAAAGAAAAAGGTATTGTTGATTCTTGGAAAGAGTGGCGTTATAGTTTTTACAAACTAAAAGATCAAAAATTGTCAAAATTAATCAAAAATTATCTATGAAATACGATTTAATAATAATTGGCGCTGGATCAGGAGGTTTTGCGAGTGCAATTCAAGCAAATGAGCTTGGTTTGAAAACTTTAATTATAAATTATGGACTTGCGGTAGGTGGGACTTGCGTTAATGTTGGTTGCGTGCCCTCAAAAGCTCTGATTCATTATGCCAAAAATAAAAACCGAGATTTTCATGAAGCAATTGAAGTTAATAATCAAAAGTTTCAAGCTGAAAAAATTATTATTGCTAATGGCTCAACTGCTAATGCCCCTGAAATTAAAGGGATAAAAGAAGTTGGTTATTTAACCCATATTACAGCCCCTTCAAATAAAAAATTACCTCCAAGCATTGCCATAACCGGTGCTGGGCCACTTGGTTGGGAATTTTCTCAGATTTATTCTCGTTTCGGATAAAGAGTTATTATTTTAGAAAAAGGAAATTCTATTTTTCCTCTAGGAGAAAAAGAACTGACGCAAAGATTAGAAGAAATTTTATAAAAAGAAGAAATTGAAATTAAATTAAATGTTGAGGTGAAAGAAGCAAAGAAAGAAGGGAATTTATTAATCAAGTAATTTGACTAATTAAAAATAAGAATACTATTGACGATCTAATTAATTCAACCCCTGTTTTCCCAACAATTTCAGAAGCCTTAAAAATTTGTGCTTTAAGTTTTTATAAAAACGTGTCGAAAATTAGTTGCTGCATTTAAAAATGGAAATATTTGAAGCGTTAAAAACTGTTTTTAAAAAAGATTCAAAAATTAACTTTTCCTATCTTTTCTTTTTCATATTTTTTGCTGTAGCTTTTGCTTTCTTTTTTATTGAGCTTCAGGTTTTATTAACTCCCGAACCAGATAATATTTATTTTTATTTCAAGATTTGGCAAGCAAGAGACTGGTTAATTGTTGGTATTCTTTCAATTTTAATTTCTTTAAATTTAATCTTTTTTGTTTATTCAATTAAAATTAAATCTCCAGAAGTAAAATCTGCTCCAACAGGAATAGTCGCTGCTTTATCAGGAATTTTTTCAGCAATTTTAGCTACTGCTTGGTGTACTTCTTGTTTAGCAGTTTTATTTTCTCTTTTAGGCATTAGCTTTTCTTTAGGAATTTTCTTTCTTAAATATAGATTTTTGATTTTTGCTTTTTCAACTATTTTACTTCTAATTTCTCTGTATTTCCAATCAAAAAAGATAGTAGAAAAGTGTAAATGCTGAAATTTTTGTTATAATTCATTCTAATGAAGCTTGGATTTTTTGAAGCAGAAGGTTGGGAAAAAGAAATTTTAGAAAAAGAAATTCCTGATTTAGAAATTTA